>Ga0209295_1000051_pt1 | contig 216785 bp, 165 predicted proteins | sample Porto_5metaG_FD_187428 | JGI IMG/M metagenome (GOLD analysis project Ga0209295, IMG submission 187428) | Marine algal microbial communities from Porto, Portugal - Porto_5 metaG (SPAdes) (version 2) | ecosystem: Host-associated > Algae > Red algae > Unclassified | place: Portugal: Porto...
TGTATGCGGGGTGTTTATCAGTCAGGCGTTAGGGGTGCCAGTATTAGACTATCTACCTTATGCATTCTTCTGTTATTTGTCATTGCTGCTGACATTGCTGTTTGGGTTCACGGGGCTGACGATTAGTAAAGTGAAAGAGGGGAAGGTAGTCGAAGCATGATAGATAATGATTGATAAAAAAACGTGGGACTAATATTAGCCCCGCCTTTTTTGCTTCGAAATACGTATTTACTGATCTTCCGTTTGCGCATCCTGACTTTTGACGATTTTATGCTGATCCTCTGTGCTATCGACTTTCCAGTAGCTAGAAACATATAAATGCGTCTTTGGTATCGCGCGCTCAACTTTGAAGTACTGGCGCAATGCGCGCATACTATGGAACTCACACGCTGCCCATACAGCAGGTTGTCCCTCAAGCCAGTTCAATGAGTTAACACAGTCCAGTAAAGGGCTATCGTCTGCATTTGGATGCGCATTAATCACCCAATGTATCTCGACGTTCTCTGGTTTTTTGAGTGTCTGACGATCTGCTTCAGTCGTCACTTCAAGTACTGCGTAACCACGAGCCTCAGTAGGCAACTGGGCTAAGTTGACCGTAATCGCTGGTAGAGCGGTCATATCGCCGACTAATAAAAACCAATCTGCTTCATTATTAATGAGCTTTTTTGGCCCTGGACCACCTATCAGAATCTGATCACCGACTTGCGCATGTCGTGCCCATGCCGATGCAGGTCCTTCCGTCTCATGCAAAGCAAAATCAACATCTATTTCGTCATCACGTTGCACGCTCACCGTATAAGTACGCATCAATGGGCGACTATCTGCATCTTGAGGGAATATCAGTTTGATATAAGCACTTTCTTGATCGATAGGAAAATCAACCATGCCAGCACCGCCAAGCGTGATGCGGCACATATTTGGCGTAATGTATCTAGTGCCAATAACTTCTAGTACTCTTGGAGTAGGTTTTGCCATATTGTATGTTCCTTATAACAACTAACAACGGGTTGGCTTGCTAATAGAACCAACCCGCTGTCTGTAGTATTTATTAAAAATTGGCTTTTAGACTGACTGTCATTTGACGCTCAGGTCCCATCCAGCAGTTGTTAATGTCATAGCAAGAACTAACATAAGTCTTATCAAAGAGGTTGTTGATACTAGCACCGACAGCGAGCATAGGGTTGATCTGATAATTGCCACCAATATCAACCAATGTCACACTTGGTAGCTCATCTGTGTTTTGTTTATCAATTTGCATGCCATCTTCGTAGCGAATGCCAGCATTTAGAGTGAGTTTGTCCGTAGCATAGTAGTCCGCCCATAGTGTGGCTTTGTGTTTAGCAGTTTGGGCAGGGGTGTTGCCGACTACTTCAGGATTAATTTCTTCTTCTGTGATCTCAGCATCGGTGTAGCTATAGCTTGCCGAGAGATCTACCCAATCGTTGAGCATACGGCTACCTGATATCTCAAAGCCTTTTGACTCAATTTCACCAGTTTGTGTTTGATCTGTATATTTGACGTAATCTGACACAACGACATTTTTTTGGGCAATATCAAATACCGCAAACGTTCCTTGAGTCGCACGGTCTGGAGACAGATATTTGATACCAGCTTCTAATTGATCGGCAGTGGTCGGTTCAAATGGTTCATCAGTAATGAAGTTGCTACCAACAACTGGTTGAAACGACTGTGAGTAGCTCAAAAACGGTGATAGACCATTATCAAAGTTATAAATAGCAGCAAGACGTCCACTGGTTTCTGACGCGTCATTGTCGATCATTTTTTCGCTAGGGATTACACCTTTCGATGTATCGGTTCGATCAAGGATACTTTTGAATTTGTCATGTCGTAAGCCTGCCACCACTGTCCAGTCTTGCCACGTCATTTCATCTTGCACATAGAGTCCAAGCTGGCTTTGTTCGATATCATCGTATCGACTAAAGGTATCTAATGGTAGAGTATCGGTGCTGATTTGTGAAAAATCTGGATACGATAAGTCAAGATTTGGTGTGCCATCTGCGCCAGCGTCATAATAAGTTGCGGTACTGTCTGTCTCTTGATACTCAACACCAAACAGTAGGTTATGTGAGGTATTGGCGGTATCAAACTTATAGGCCAGTTGGTTGTCTGTGGTCCAGTTTCTCATGCTTTCATCTGTTGTGTAAGCTATACGGTCTAGAATCGTGTCACTACCCTCTACAAATCCTTCATTGTTATACATATTGCGCTGCTGCGCTTCGGCATCGGTATAGCGCGTGATATGTTTAAACGTTAACTTATCATTGATGTCCCAGTTTACGGTGATGCTTGGCATGAATACTTCTTTGCTAAATTTATTCCATTCATCACCTGCATAAGCATCGCTACCCAATTTGTCATAGCTGGCATTATAGACAGTACCGACAGCAGGTAATGGGGTAGAGGGTATCATGTCGGGATCGTCTTGATAAAACAGATTAGCAAGTACCGAGACATCATCAGTCGCTTGCCATTTAAGCGATGGATTTATCAATAGACGCTCTTCTTCCGTAGTTTGCATTTGGCCATCTTTTTGGCGTTTTAGCGCCACAAACCGATAATCCAAGGTGTCGGTGATTGGGCCAGTGCTATCGATAGCCACTTCTTTTAGGTTTTGATTGCCGAGTCGTAGCTGGACTTCGTTTTCTTGAGTGCTTTTAGGTGCTTTGGAGATCTGATTGACCATACCGCCGGGTGATGCATAGCCATACAACGAAGATGCCGAACCTTTCACCACCTCGACCGCTTCAGTTGCATAGATATCTACTTGGGGCATCAGGTTATATACACCATCATAAGGCAATCTTAGACCATCATAAAAATTGGAATAGGTCTTAAACCCACGAATATTGTACTCATCAAAGATAGATACCGTACCGCGGCTCTCAGCGCTGACACCAGGCTCATATCGTAGAGCAGCATTGATACTATCTGCCTGACGCTTTTGCAACAGGTCTTGATCGATTCTGGTATAACTCATTGGCGCATCGTTTGGATCCAATGCAGTTTTGGTGCCAGTACTACGATAGCCATCTGAGTAGACGGTAATAGCATCTAAGGTGGCTGATGGTGTAGCAGCCTCATCGTTTTCAGTATTGTTTGTCGTCTCTACAGCGTGAGCGGCGTGACTCATACCCATGATCAGGCCAATTTGTACTGCTGTGGTGAGATATTTTTTGCGAATGACGTTAGTAGTTAGATGAGACCGCATCAGATTTCCTCTTGGACTAAAATGATTAAATATTATTTGTGACAGTTAAAGCAAATTTACAACGACGCTAATAATAACACTAATGATAATTATTATCATTAAAAAATTACAACGAGACAGTTTTGAGAAGTATTTGCAGAAGTTAAAAAGGTAGAGACGCAGTGTTGCAAATGAAGCAGTATTACGAATAGAGTCATGCAGACTTACTGTTTTGAACGATGTATTTTAAACGATGGTTTTTACCAGACTTTTCTCGTATTATGCAGCAGCATTCTGAATACAATTATTTACAGTAGAGTTTTTACATCGCTGTATCGGCGTTATTCTAGCTTTCTGCGAGACCTTTTAAGATTGGTCTTGCAAGCAGATATACCATTATTATCGATAGGTTTACGTTGTTTATTGAGCAACCAAAGATTGTTTAAGGTCACATTTATGGACACACCCTCCAACCAACCCACCAACAACCAACGCTATTTCACAGTGTGGCGTTGGCATTTTTATGCAGGTATTTTTGTTGCTCCCTTTCTAGTTGTTTTGGCGATAACGGCGCTCGGTATGCTGTTTATGTCCAACACAGTAGGACGTGATAACGACCGCTTAACGGTTGTCGTGCCAGAGTCTACGGTTCAAGCACCTGTCTCTACTCAAGCAAAAAACGCGCTGAGCACCTTACCTGATAGCACACTGGTTAAATATATCGCTCCTCGTGATACCGATATAGTGGCTTTGTTTCAGATAAAATCAGACGACCAAAGCAATATGGTGGCAGTCAACCCCTATACGGCTGATATCGTCCAAAGTGTGCCTACCAGTAGCGGTCTTTATATTACGTTTAACGATATTCACAGTGATTTGCTGATTGGTAAAGTCGGTGATTATTTGTTAGAAACGGCGGCATCATTGACTATTTTGATGATTTTGTCTGGTTGGTATCTGTGGTGGCAAAAACGTAAATCAGTCAAAGCGATGTTGATACCTAACGAGAAGTCAACCAATAAGAAAAAACGCTCTTTTATCCGTACGATTCATGCGACATTGGGTAGTTGGATATCTGTGCTGCTACTGTTTTTCTGTATATCAGGTATGGCATGGGCAGGTGTATGGGGTGAGAGAGTGGTGCAAGCATGGAGCCAGTTTCCTGCGGGTAAGTGGGGCGTTGCGCCTGTTCCAGTATCAATTGATCACAGTCAACATGCTGCTATGCAAGAGTCTACACCAGCGCCGCATGTACATGGTGCGGCAGCGTCTGAATCACATACTAAAGCACCCACGCATGGCAGTGCTCTAAACTCAAGTGACACAAAAGAAGTTCCTTGGGTGCTTGAGCTGACGCCAATGCCTGTGTCAGGCACGACCATGGGTAAAGATGGTATCGCCGCCAATATACCGATTATGATTGATACGGTGGATCGCTACGCTCGTGAAATCGGTTTTGTAGGGCGTTATCAATTGAACCTACCACAAGGTAATACAGGCGTCTGGACCATTAGCCAAGACTCAATGAGCTATGATATGAAAAGTCCGACAGCAGATCGTACGGTACATATTGACCGTTATTCGGGTAATGTCTTAGCTGATATTCATTTTGATGACTATGATGCGTTTGGTAAATTCATGGCGGCTGGTATCGCGCTGCATATGGGCACACTCGGATGGTGGAGCGTACTGGCTAATGTACTGTTTTGCCTAGCAGTAATCGCTATTTGTGTCAGTGGCTACGTCATGTGGTGGCAGCGTCGCCCTCGTCAGGAAAGCAATAGCGCGGGATTAAACCCACCAGCTCGCGGCTTAAATGTTTCCGTCTGGTGGCCGCTTGCTATTCCTTTATTAATTGTGGCTATCATATTCCCGACTGCTATTATTGCGATTGTGGCTATCGCGCTATTAGACTTCTTGGTGATTTCTCGAGTTGGGTTTTTACAGAAGTTATTAAAATAAGTGAATAGCAGAATAATGTTGTTCCTTATATAGCAAAGGAGCGTCTTGTAGTAAGGCGCTCCTTTTTTTGCTTAAAAAATGCTTAGATTAACTGCCATTTAGCTTAAAGTTGATCAAACGTTTTATAGGATTGAAATAGCTCGGTTCATGCTAGTAGTTAAAGCATTGCTTACTTAAGCATAGCAATGGCATCTTTGCTGGCACGCTGTCGCTCTTCGGCATTTAGCTCAATGAGACGGCCTTCTTTCATCAGTAATAATCGATCAGCATGCTCAAAATAACCGTCATCATGACTAATAATAAACAGTGTCTTACCCATGGCTTTTAGCTCAGGAATGAGCGTTTGGTAAAACACGCGGCGAAAGGCAGGGTCTTGGTCGGCTGCCCACTCATCGAGCAGTAATATGTCTTTTTGTTCGGCGACAGCGATTAGCATAGCCAAGCGTTTGCGCTGACCTTGCGACAACTTATCTGTAGAGAGTTTATGGTCAGACACACTTACTTTTTCTTGTAGATTGAGCTTATGTAGCCAGTCAGATACTAGGGCCTCATCAGGATCATTACCCTCATATCCAATCAGCTGTTTAAATAGATGTTGGTCGCTAAAAATCGCAGAAAATAGCTGTCTAAAATCGGCATTGTTCTCTGAATTAACGCTTTGTCCATCGACTTGTACCGTTCCTGTAGTAGGAGTAAAGATACCAGTAATGATTTTGGCAAGAGTCGATTTACCGCTACCATTCGCACCGATTAAGAAAACCACGTCACCTCGTTGCAAGGTTAAATTGACGGACTTTAAGATATTATTGGAAGGGTTTTGATTGTTAGCACTGTTATCGCTATTTTGAGCATTATCATTAACTGCTGTGTCTGTTGCATGACTACTACTGCCTACATAGCGATAATTGATATTATTCAAAGTTATGGACTGCCAGTCCTGTGCAACCGTGTCTGTCGCAAAGCTCGGCTGATGCTCGGCCAATTCTAAAGACTGTATCTTTTCTAGCGCAACTTGAGCGGTCTGCAATGTTGGGTAAGCGCCAACCGCATGTAGGAGCGGCGACTGCATAAACAAAATCGTCAAAGAAAAAGTAGTAGCAACTCCCATCGGTATATCAAGATAATTAGCCACTGCAAACACGATACCAATCGATGCAAACATCATAATATTGGACCAGTTCACTGCTGATAAATGAAAAGTATCAGACTTGGTTACGGTCTTCTCGTACGATTTGGCATGAGCCAAGAAGTCATCTGTATACAGTTTTTCTGCTCGGTGTTGGTTAAGTGCCAGCTCTTTACGACCTTCTATTATCGATTGATAATCCTGATATAACGCGTCATTAATCTCTCTCAATTCGGTCAAATGGGTATAAACATGCTTGACCAATATGGTACTGATCCAAATCGTCATTACAATCCAAAACATGACAATAAACAATAATGGCAACGACAGCCAGCCCAGATATAGCCCAACGCCAACAGACAAAATAATACCTTGTACCAGCTCTGGCATACGGACAAAAGCAACGGTAATCGATTGAATATCTGAGGATAAGCTGGCAAGTAGGCGTGCACTACCCAAATGGTCTATCTGAGGAACGGTAGTATCAATGATTTGTTTGACTAATTTGGTTCTAAGCTCATAGACAAATCGATGTCCCAATCGCGTCAATGCATATTGCGATAAAAATGTCGTCACTAGCAGTAATAGTACCAGCAGGGAAAACTGCGCCAAGCTGAGCCAAGATAAGATATCGAATACTGGCTGACTGATAAAGGTGTGATTGATATAGGCAATTATACCGACACTGACAGTGGCATTGATCAGATTTAGCAGAATGACTTTAAGAAAAGGCAGACGATAATTCGCCCAAATCATATGATATAAAGAAGCGGTCGTACGAGAGGACGCTGTGGTATGAGAAGACGCTGTAGTACGAGAAGACATAGTAACTCAATAATAAAATAAATTTTTGATAGCAGAAAAGGGAGTAGGTCGCGCCTAATCCCTTTTCTGGAACCTAATAAAGCATACTAACAAAGCTTAAAAATCGAACGTTGCCGATACTTTTAAGGCTGTTGGTTCACCTGCATTTAAATAGCCATAGCCTGGTAATCCACCTACAGATTGCCAGTAGTCTTCACCTGTGACATTAGTCACCATACCTTTTAGAGTAACGTCTTGCCCTGCTAGCATAGTGCGATAGCGAGCACCCAAATCTAGGGTGGTATAGCCATCAACTTTTAAGGTATTGGCAGCATCGGCATAACGCGCACCTGTATGGATGATATCGCCCGTTAAAGTTAATCCTTCAACGGCGGCTAAATCATACTCTAGGTTGACGTTGCTCTGTAACGTGGGCAGGCCAATAACGCTGTTGCCATCCAATGCACTATCGCCAGTATCTTTTTGTTTAGCACTCAAATAGGTAACACCAGCATTGAGGCGCATGTTTTCACTTGGGCTACCAAAGACAGTTAGCTCAGCACCTTGATGGCGGTTCTCGCCAGTCGCGGTAAAGGTATTATTGTCATCGATATAAGCTCGTGGCTCATCAGTATGGAATATGGCAAAACTGCTACCGATCACACCATTGTCGTATTTCACACCCAGCTCAGTTTGTTTGCTTACATAGGGGTCTAGGTTTTGTCCTGCATTGGTTATGGCATTGCCAGAATTATCAACCAATGGTGCAGCGGCTCCTTTGGCAAGACTTTCAATATAGTTGCCATATACAGACCAGTCCATCGTTGGCTGATAAACGATACCGACGCTTGGTGTCCATGCGCTTTCATCATAGCTAGCTGTTTTGGCTTGGGTATTGTAGTCATAGCTGGTTGTTTTGATATTTTGATGACGTACGCCTACCGTAGTTTTTAGCTTATCGTTGAACAGTGAGAACGTGTCTGCAAGCGCAAAACTCTGTAATTGAGTTTCACTCGTTCGCTTAGGGTCATCAAAACGTCCGCCAAAGAAAGCGGTATCTGACCAGGCATTGTCATAATCTGTCGGGCGGTACAAATTGGTCGCGAGTTGGTTACCAAAGTCAAAAGCGTAAGCGCCTTTTTCTTCTTGGTCATAAAGATCGGCGGCTAGTACCCAGTTGTGATCAATCTTACCTGTTTGCCATTGACCACGCAGACCAAGCTCAGCACTTTGTACTTTATCTTCTCGCACATTATCAAAGCGGTAGGTTGAGCCAGTGCCATCTGCATCAGATACTGTAAGGTTGGCTAACGAGTTGTCCTCATCACCATTTCTGATACCGTAGGCACCATAGCCAGTAATGCTGTCATTAAAATCATATTCTCCGCGAATCGTACCAAAGACATCTTCTTCGTTTGAATAACTCCAAGGCTGCGCCCAGTTTTTTGAGCCGTCTGGTGCTTTTGGTACATGAGAGACACCGGCAAGCGTCACACTAGGACGAGTCTCTGATAGTTTATTATCTTGCCAGCCCAAATCGGCTGATAGACGATACTGATCCCCTCTATAGTCTAAACCAAGGGCAGCCAAACCCAAAGTCGATGACTCATCGTCGATAGCGCTGTCACCATCTTGATAAGCCGCATTAAAACGAACGCCAATCGCATCATCGTTACCAAAGCGATCACTGACATCTACTGCGACCTTACCTTGGTCGCCTTGACCATAGCCAAGCGTTAGCTGACGTAGTGGCTCATTATCCGCTCGTTTGGGTAATAGGTTAATCGTACCGCCTGCGTTACCACCACTCGGTGCCGCGCCATTTAACATCGCTGAGGCACCGCGCTGGACTTCCACCCGTTCAAACAATTCAGTTGCGATATATTGTCTAGGTAAGATGCCGTATAGACCATTGTACATGGTGTCATCTGATGTGGTGATAAAGCCACGCATGAAGTAGGCCTCTTGAAAGTTACCAAAACCTCTTGCCACACGAACAGTAGGATCTTTTTTGAGTAGATCGCCCACACTTTGCGCTTGCTGATTGGCGATATATTCATTGGTATATGAGGTGGTAGAGAACGGCGTGTCCATGATGTCTTGGTTGCCCAAGAGTCCAACGCGGCTGCCTGTTGCTACCTGTCCACCTTCATATGCGCTAGGTAACCCATCTGCTGACGCATCAGCACTGCTGATGACTACGATAGTATCAAGTACCACATTAGGCGTGGTTTGAGTATCTACATCATCTACTAGCGCCCATGCCGAGTGACTTGTGGTTAGTATGATGACTGAACATAGTGATTTTAGAGGTAGCGATTTCGTCGATACTAGGCGTGAAGGTATGGATGCTAATCGTAGAGAAGAGCCAGACACATTCAGAGAGTTAAGACGAAACAAAGCAGCAGATAAGCGAGACAGTTGCATGAATATTTCCAGCATGTAATTTAAATCGTTATTATAATGATAATCATTTCTATTACAATGAATTACTGAATCAATTTTAAATATACTAGGTTTGAGTAAAGTAGGGCTATCGCTTGATAAAGTGCTAGTAGCAGCATCTATAAATATGGCAATGCTTTTACATCTGGTGAAGAATAGGTTTTTTAGGATAAGTAAAAAAGAAGTATAAAGGAAGTATAAAGCAGATGATTGATTTATCTATTGTAAGTAGCCTGTATGGACGATTTATTCATTTGAGCCAGTTCATGTATCAATGTATGCTATTGTTTTATCATGGGCATGGAGTACGCTGGTATCGCCCACCAGAGGTGCAGTCAAACGGAATTGACTGATTTATATAACCTAAACGGATTTTAAGGTGGCGCTTATGTATGCAGTAATTGGAGCAGGTCCAATGGGGCTCGCTGCAGCCCGAAATTTGCAAAAACTCAATATTCCTTTTGTCGGCTTTGAGCTACATACAAATGTAGGGGGCCTATGGGATATCGATAATCCGCACAGTACCATGTATGAAAGTGCCCATTTGATTTCGTCCAAGCGTATGACGGAGTTCAAAGAGTTTCCTATGAGTGACTCAGTCGCGGCTTATCCTCATCATACCCAGCTCCGTCAGTACTTCCGCGATTTTTCGGATACGTTCAATCTAAAATCACATTATGAATTCTCCACGCGCGTGGTCAGCATGGTGCCTGAAGGCGACGGCTGGCGCTTAGTCAGTGAGTGTAATGGTCAAAAGCAATCGCGACTGTTTGATGGTGTGCTCATGGCAAATGGTACTTTGCACACCCCCAATATCCCAAGTTTGCCGGGTACGTTTGCAGGCACGTTGATGCATTCTTCTGAATATCGTAGCCCGTCAGTGTTTAAAGATAAACGTGTGTTGATCGTTGGCTGTGGAAATTCGGGTGCTGATATCGCCGTTGATGCGGTACATCATGCCAAATCGGTGGATATCAGTCTGCGCCGCGGTTATTACTTTCTGCCCAAATTTATCAAGGGTCAGCCGATTGACACATTAGGCGGAAAACTAAAATTACCGCGTCCAGTTAAACAGCGTATGGATGCGGCGATGATTCGTATGGTCATCGGAAAACCTTCTGATTATGGACTGCCAAACCCAAGCTATCGGATGTACGAATCACATCCTGTGGTTAATTCATTGGTATTACATCATTTGGGTCATGGCGATATTAAGGCGCGTCGTGATATTCGCCGCATTGATGGGCATACGGTGACTTTTAGTGATGGTGAAAACCATGATTATGATTTGATTCTTATGGCGACTGGGTATTTACTAGATTATCCATTTATTGAGCGCGCGCAGCTTAATTGGCCTGCCAATCATGACGCGCCGCAGCTTTATATGAATGTCTTTCATCCTAAGCATGATAATTTATTTATGATGGGTATGGTTGAGGCAGCAGGATTAGGTTGGGAGGGTCGAAATCAACAAGCGCGACTCGTTGCACTATATATTCAGCAGCGCCAGCAAAATACAGCAGCCGTTAAACAGTTCAATAAAGTAAAACGTAAGCATGTAGGCAAAACACTCGATGGTGGCTATGATTATATTAAGCTTGCACGTATGGCATATTACGTGAATAAAGATGAATACTTAGAGACGCTGTCCAAGCATATCGCTGAGCTCGAAACAGAACAGCCTGTATTGGCATTAGAGGTATGATAGCGGCAGTGGCGTTTGAGCCACGGAACTTGATTCTGCTTAATCTGATCTTGGCGCTGATGATGTTTGGCGTGTCATTGAGTTTACGTCTTGAAGATTTTAAGCGTATCGTTTTGTCTCCTATTGCGCCGATAGCGGGCCTGTTCGCTCAGTTCTTTTTATTGCCCCTAGCCACGTGTCTGTTTACGTGGGTGTTGAATATCGATCCCGAGTTGGCGCTAGGAATGATTTTGGTCGCGTCTTGCCCAGGTGGTAGTTTTTCTAACATTATGACTTGGCTGGCACGCGGTAATGTCGCGGTGTCAGTCAGTATGACTGCGGTATCTAGTCTCGCTGCAGCTATATTAACACCAGTCAATTTTGCCTTTTATGGTTGGCTTAACCCACACACGCGTGAGTATCTGACAAAGATAACGATTGAGCCTAGCAGTATTCTGATACTGGTTCTATTAGTGCTAGCGTTACCTTTAGTGCTAGGGATGGTAACGGGGCGACGCTTGCCAGATCTGGTCGTACGTATCCAAAAACCGCTACGTATTTTCTCGCTGCTTGTGCTGATGGCTTTTGTGGCAATCGCTTTTTCTAGCAATTTTGCGCTCTTTTTAGAGCGTTTTCATAGCTTTTTTTGGTTGGTCGTTGGTCATAATTTATTAGCGCTTTTTTTAGGTTATGGCATGGGACTGATGCTCAAGTTGCCAGTCGCGGATCGACGCGCGGTGACTTTGGAAGTAGGAATACAAAACTCAGGGCTAGGACTGGTTATTTTATTTACTTTTTTCCCAGAGGCAGGCGGCATGATGCTGATCACGGCGTTCTGGGGTGTATGGCATTTGGTGTCAGGACTGACACTTTCACAAATTTGGGCACGGATACCCTATGAATAAAAGCGCAATGAACAAAAGCATAGTGAATAAACGGATATTAATCACTGGTGCCGCAGGTTACATCGGCCATCAACTGGGCAATCGTCTGGCTGATCATTACCATGTCGTCGGCACAGATATTCGCAAGCGCGATGACTTAGACTTTCCAATCCACGTATTAGATGTGCGCGATGAGGGTTTGGCAACGCTACTAAAAGAAGAGGGCATCACCCATGTCGTGCATCTCGCTTCTATCTTACAAGCGTCAAAAGATCGTGCTCGTGACTATGATATCGATGTCAGTGGCACGCGCAACGTACTTGATTGCTGCATCAAAGCAGGTGTCGCACATATAACGCTCACCAGCTCGGGTGCTGCCTACGGATATCACGCTGACAATCCTGAATGGATTGATGAGCAAGATGCACTACGCGGCAATCCTGAGTTTGCTTACTCGGATCACAAAAGACAGGTCGAGGAAATGCTTGCAGATTTTCGCGAGCAGCATCCACAACTACAGCAGCTAATCTTTCGACCTGGCACCGTACTAGGCGCTGATACACGCAATCAAATTACCAGTCTGTTTATGGCGCCGCGTGTGCTTGCGCTCAAAGACAGTGAGTCGCCCTTTGTGTTTATTTGGGATCAAGACGTGATCGGCGCTATGGAAGTAGGTATTCGCGAGGATAAAGCTGGCATCTACAACATGGCAGGCGATGGCGCACTGACGATGAAGGATATCGCAAACCGACTTAATAAACCGTTATTGACTCTGCCAGTGGGTTTGGTTAAAGCTGTCTTACAAGTGGCAAAGTGGGGAGGCAAACCAACGGGACCAGAACAGGTTAATTTTTTGCGTTATCGCCCAGTACTGAGTAACAGACGACTCAAAGAAGAGTTTGGTTACTCTTTGGCAAAAACGTCTGCCGAAACCTTCGAGTACTTCATCGAATGCAATGGATTGCGTAAACCTTGATAGGGAGAAAATCATCAATGCCACCAATGTCATCAATAAATGTTACTTTAATCACTGGTGCTGCATCAGGACTTGGTTGGGCAATGGCACAGCACTGGTATGCTGCTGGACATCACTTAGTACTCGCTGATATAGATGAGCAAGCGCTGATCGCCCGCGCTCGTGAGTTAGAGGACTCTGCTAGAGTCATGACAGTCGTCACTGATATCACTCAAGTTAATGATATTGCTGCGCTTATTGAGCAAGTTAGCGAGCGCTTTGGCTGTCTTGACCTATTGGTGAACAATGCTGGGATTACCCATCGATCACCAGCGCATCAGACTGATCCTGCGGTGTTCCGTAAAGTTATGGCGGTAGATTGGCAAGGAGCAGTGGAGCTGACCATGGCTGCGTTACCGATGCTACGTGAATCTAAAGGTCAAATTATCTGTATCGGCTCAATGGCTGGCTGGATGCCCGTTCCTGGACGGGCAGCATACTGTGCGGCAAAAGGGGCGCTGACACAGTTCTTTGAAGTACTGCGCTTGGAACTAGAATCTGAAGGTATACATATCCTTATGGTCTATCCTAGCTTTCTTGATACACCTATCGAGAACCACGCGCTCGGCCGTGATGGCAGTATCGCAAAGCATCCACGCTCAATGATCGGTAATATGCGTAGTGCTGAGTGGATGGCCGAACAGATCGATCAAGGTTTGCAGCGGCGCAAACGTTGGATATTGCCGGACCCTCTCTCGCGCTTTGGTAGTTTACTGTGGCGTATTGCGCCAGCTTTATACTTGCGTCAGGTGCGTAAACGTTTTGGAAATGAGTTACGGTAGACTACGTTAAGTGAGAACCTAGAAGAGAGGCTAGCAGTTCATGCAAATTGTCGATAGTGCTATGTTGAAAATACTATGTTGGAGAGTGCTATATTTTAAGGTGCTTTATTAGAAAACACTATGTTAAAATTTTCTATATTAAAAGACTCTGTATTAAAAGGTACATTATTAGAAAACACTATGCTAGAAATAATAATCTAGCATAGTGTTTTAACTCATAGCGTTTTACCTTTATGAGCTAGTTCAATATTACCTAGTTCAGTATTACCTTACTGAGCATTACCTTTCTCGGTACTAATGATTTCTGATTGGTTTGCCAAGCTCTACGGTCTCTTCAGTCTCGATGACGGTAGGATTTTTCGCTTCCTGACGCTTATCCCACCAAGCGAAGATATTGGCCAATATAGAGCCAGAAACAGAGTGCCAAATACAAGCAACGGCGGCAGCAATGGCGGACTCTGCATTGCCAGGGAAAAATTTCGTGCTTAAGCCCGTGGCCAAACCTGCGTTTTGTACGCCAACCTCGATAGATATGGTGCGTTTTTTGGGTTTGCTCATACCAAATAAGGCACCTGAGTAGTAGCCCAATATATAGCCGACGATATTGTGTACCGCAATGGCCAAGATAACGACTAGCCCTGACTGCAAGAACTGATCACCAAATACAGCGGCAACGCCACCGACGATAGCGGCGAAAGCTAATACGGCCACGCCTGGCATCACTGCACGTACATCATTAAACCAGTGTTTGTTTTGGAATAGTATGTTTAACATAGAGCCGATAGCGACTGGCAACAACGTCACTAATAGCATAAAGCGGAACATACCCCAGCCATCCATCTCTACAGATTGACCAACCAAATAATTTAGCCAAAGTGGTGTTACTAACGGTGCAATGATGGTTGATACGGTGGTCATACCTACCGAAAACGCCACATCACCTTTGGCAAGGTAGCTCATAATGTTTGAAGACACACCACCAGGACAAGTACCAACCAATACTAGACCCAGTGTCAACCCAGGTGATAACTCAAACAATCTGGCCACGCTAATCGCTAAAATCGGCATAATGGTATATTGGATAATTGAACCGATAAAAATATCAAGCGGGCGCTGGGCCAACACCTTATAGTCTTCTTTACCTAGTGTCATACCCATTGCGAGCATAATGACACCCAGAACGATGACTTGGGTATCACCTGTCACCCAAGAAAAAGTCGCAGGCTCTATAAATGTCACTGCGGCCGCTAAAATAATAACCAATGCCGTAAATCGACTTAACTGCTGACTTATCATCCTCAAAAACTGCATTTCTCAAATCCTTCTAAGTCCGGAAAATAGTCAAGTATAAGTTCAAAACCACTGTATTTCCAATGGGTTTAGGTAGTTTTTAGCCAACAATAAGTTGCTATTATGACAACTTTAACTATGATTATATTGCCAAAGTTTTTTGAAATTTTTATTCAATAGCCAAACGAGGTACTAGGTGTTGCAAACTCCATCAAATTTAAATCGATTCAAACACCTAGGTCTTGCGTTATCGATATTTTATTTGCTCTATAATTTGACGACTTTTTATAGTGTCTCCCTGTATAAACTTTATCCATCGAAAGTTCATAACCTAGCCACGCCATTTGACAGCATAATTCCTTTCATTCCCGCTATGATTGTTCCTTATAGCTGGTCATTGATTCTATTTGTGGCTAGTTTTTTCTTAGTGCGGACGTCTGCGCAATTATCTTTATTGACCTATCGGCTAATCTTAGCGACCATTTTTGCCTGTTTAATTTTCTATTTTTATCCTGCTCGTTTCTCATACAATCGGCTAATACCTGATGATTGGACGCAGTTTGGTTACCAGTTTTTGCAATTGGTGGATAAGCCATTTAATCAGATCCCATCATTGCATGTCAGTTATGCCATATTGCTTGGCGTATCTTTATGGGATGTTGTAGCGTCTAAAAAGAGGTGGATTTTAGCGGCTTATCGATTGTTGCTGACTAGCATATGTACATTGGTTGCACTGTCGACAGTGTTGACGTATCAGCATCATTTGTTAGATATGTTCGGCGGAGCAGTATTGGCAATGTTGGTGTTTATACTCTCAAATCGAATCCGTAATGCACTGGTAATCAAGCATCTGACACTGGGGGTAATAGGGTTTTTGTTGATAGCGATAGCAGGGTTTTACTTTGCTAATATGAGTATGAGAGCGTTTGAGTCTATAGAAACTTTAGCCATTATCATTGCTTTATATTGGCTGATCAGTTTTACGATGTTGGCTTGTGCCTATCAACAGGACAAGCCAATACGGGATATACGCTGGTTTCAAAAATCCAGTAGCGGTCGACTCACGGTATATACTTGGATGAAGTTTTCGCCAATCATTATTATTTATAATGGCATGTCATTTTTAGGGCAGTGGTATTTTAAAGTTTTCTCCAAAGGCCAAAAATATCCACTCACGCCATATGCTATTGATGACAAGGTCAATGTTATTGCTTCAGCTCGATTGACCCAGATGAATGTAAATAGACATTTAACTTATTGGTTGTTTGGCTACGATTTACTAGAACGGTCGATTGTGCTAGAAAAACTACCGTCCTCAGTTCATTATCAGATTATCGTTGTTGATTTAGCTGCTGAGATATCTAGCCACACCCATAATCTTGAAATAGCCGCTAACGGCATTATGAATACGACAGTTCATTATTTGTATTTGCCTTTGTTGGATTTGCAGCCATTAAATGACGTATTGCTTGAAGACTATATTGATTTATTTCAACAAATTGATGCGTTGATACAATCGGCAGAGACACAAGCGATAACTGCTAATAATGAGAGTTGGGTAGAGGGTAGTCAGGTAGAAGGTAATCAGGTAAAGGATAGCTTCATCACACTTATCAATTTTCATTGCGTGATGGGGCTGTCGCGTAGCATCGGTGTACAGGTTTTATATTTATTATATTGTGGTACGCTAACTGTCTATAACTATCAATCGTGGATTGAGCAGCATTATTCGCACGCGCACCTGAAAAATGCCTATTTGCCACAGTCGTTGGTAGAAACTATGGCCAATTATAAGTCTGTCACCTATTCAACAGCGCCTTAATAACTATCGATGTCAGTAGGTTTGCGTCTGCTAATTTTTCTTCGTTTGCTTTTTACCTATTGCTTAATTCCTATTCAACTATGGAGGAATCTATGAACACCTCGTTGCCTCGCTTGTACTCTTTTCGTCGCTGTCCTTATGCTATGCGCGCTCGTCTCGGTCTAATATTCGCCGAGTTGCCAGTAGAGTTACGAGAAATCACGCTAAAGAATAAGCCAGATCAGATGCTAGCGATTAGTCCAAAAGGCACGGTTCCTGTGTTACAGCTTTCAGATGGATCCGTCATTGAAGAGAGTGCAGAGATTATGATGTGGGCGCTTGAGAAAAACGATCCTCAAGGACTGCTAGATGAAAAGATTTCATCTAAAGCTAATGCACTGATAGCACAAAACGATAATGAGTTTAAACAGTGGCTCGATCGCTACAAATATGCCGATCGTCACCCTGAGATGACTCAAATAGAATATCGACAAAAAGGTGAGGTTTTTCTGCAGGATTTAGAAGCGTTATTGACTAAGAATACGTATCTACTAGGTAATAACGTGACGGTTGCTGATATTGGTATCATGCCGTTTGTTCGCCAGTTTGCCCATGTAGATCGTGATATTTTTTATAGTTTGCCTTACCCGAAATTACAGATGTGGCTACAACACTGGTTGGAACACCCGTTATTTGTACAAGCCATGACTAAGTTTCAGCCATGGCAGGAAGACGATGAGGTAGTGGTGTTCTCTGCTTAATATAGCGGGTTCTACATAAGCTTTATAGGGTATCGGACTTGCTTGGTCTATCTTGATTTCACAACGACCACTTTTTGTGCTGGATGTTTGTCTTTAACAACGATTACTTTTTTGGCTTTAGGTTTTGCTTTCGCTACGATAACTTGCTTGGACTTAGGCTTTGCTTTAACCACAACCACTTGTTTCGCTTTGGGCTTTGCTTTAACGACGACTGCTTGTTTTGTCTGATGTTTGTCTTTGACCACGACAACTTGTTGGGCAGCATTTGCTGGACCGATCATAGCAAAGCAAGTAGATACGGCCAATAATGAGCTGATAGCGATTTTTTTCATGTTGAAGTTTTTCATAGTAAGGTCCTTTTAGGCTGATTATAAGTAAGAGTTTTTATTTAATGGTTAAAGGTATCTGAGTTGAACGTCGCTTTATTGAATAAGTAGATAATAGCGAGTTATAGCGTTACGTACTTTTATGAAAGTTAAAGAAAGGTGACTTTTTCTAGCAGATACTGAACCATTAATACAATCTTAGGAGCTTTTTGCGAAAGGTCGGCAAGCTAGCAACACTTTAGAGATGATACTTACTGAAGATTAACCTATATTTCCTTACTGATTAATTGCGAGATGAATAGAAGGTGTTGTTACGGCAATGAGCTGAGATAGCTAGCTGATGATATATCATCTACTAAATAAAAGAATCGTCATCTAGGAATGACTCAATTAGAGTATCAGTGATATAGAAAGGTTTTCTATATGATTTAGAAGAAGTGCCAACGAATAGTACTTATCTACTATAAAATGTCGCGACTATCGCATTCCGGTAGGTCAGCAAATTGAAATAATGGCAAAATATGTTTTTTGAGTTGAATAAGTAAGAGGTCGGAGGTCGCAGACTTTTATTAAGATAAGGCTTTATCCTTGCATATTAGAGGTAAAGCTTTTTCTATAAAAATCGCTAATAATGCTAAAGTAGCAATCAAAAGATTACATTAACTAAGGTTGCTATGTCTAATACAGAGTCTAATACAGAAAAACCAATACTTAAACAGAGTATCGCGCTGTCAGAGAATAGAAAATATACATCTAATGACATAAGCACAGCGCGGTCTGCTTTCTTAACGCTACCAGTCGTTACACAGACTGCACTAGAGCAAGCTAAACGAGTTGTTCTAATTGCAAATAATCCTGCTGTGACTACGACGCAGCTTGAAATGTTGTTACAGCCCGATGATGTCTTGGTGTTATTTAATCACTTTATTCACGCTGATTTTTTTGCCAGCCATCAGTTAGCTAGTTTGTTACCTAAGTTGCTGTTTTTTCGGCAGATTGGTGATAGTAAGTTACATTTTGGCCTACCGCCTAGAAGTAATCATATATCGACAATAGAACAAATGGCAGAGACTGCCCCGCTAGGGATATTGACGAGCAACCAACCTTATCAGTTTCCAATATTAGCTGATGATCCAAGCCCTAATGACGATCCTATCACTACTCATCGCATCTTAGATATTCCTTCGAATATGCAAAAACTATGGTCAAGCCCTATCTACCACAGTGTGCTATCAGAGCGTCATGAAGTCGTTGCTGACTATCCATACTTTACCGATATTCATTCGTCAGCACCCTCGTCAGGTTTTCTATTGTATCGGCTGATAATGGCAGTTCGAGCATACTTACAGCATATTCAAAAGACAAAACTACCATTAGAGATAGTAATGATTGGTTTCAATGACAATGATCAAACTGCCCACTTTTGGCATGGTCATAACTGGGATTTTGAACGTCAGGAAATGAGTCGACTACCTAAAGGAGTGACTATTCACCAGTACTAGAATATTGATTAACTAGACTATGTTTAGCTAGAAGTAGTCAAACGTAAGGAGCGTCTGGACAATGAGCGCGCTTTACCTCGTTATCGTTAGGCTCTCGTTGTATGGCTATCGGTAACGACTGTTCCTCTGTCCAATCAATCAGATCCATATCGGAAAACTGTGACAACCATCCTGCCATGGGCCAACAGTGCCATTTTTGATAGAAGCGATTGGCATTGACAATGATACTGTCCAAATGATTAAGAGGTGGCCGGTAGACACTATGCTGCTGATGATAAGCGATATCAGCAGTAAGGTAAAAGTTAATACCTAACCGACGTGCTGTAAAGGAAAAATCGGTATCCTCTGCGCCATAACCTGTATATTGGGTGTCGAAACCGCCAATTTTATCAAAAGTCTGTCGCTTGATAGCGAAGCATAGGCTCCAAAATGCACCGTAATCATCAGTCTGTTTGATAGCGGTTTGCTCTGTTTCAGTAGGATATGAGTCAGCTTCATCAAAATTATAACGATAAGGGTTATAGACAGACAGCTCGTCTAAGAGAGAGAAAGGCAGATGGTTAATGCTTAATTGTGCATTTTCTTTTTCTGTTAAAGGTCGCGTTAGATAGCGTGGTTGACCCATCAAAAGCGCATTAGGATATTGTAGAAGCTTCTTATACATTTGCTCAATAAACGTAGGCGCTACGATACAATCAACATCTAAAAAAATCAGCATATCGTGAGTTGCCTGCAGTGCCCCAAGATTACGGTTATGTCCGATATCAAACTCTATAATTGTAGTATCGTCACCATCATTCACAGCTGATTTAACCGTAGTCGGTAATTTCACGATATTCAATGAAAATTCAGCTAACCGATTGGGATCAGCGTCGTCGTTGACGATAATGACTTCGGCTGGCTTTACACTACTATTTTCTAGACTGCTCAGTAGGTTATAGAGATGACGATTACGACCATAGCAAGTCGTAATGACGGTCATCGATACAGTATCAGAAGTCGTGCTAGCGTTACTCGTTGGCTGAATGGTCATCGTTTATCTTTGCCTCGCTATCAGGTTGCCTTTTGTTTTTAATAAGTCGATATTTAATAAGTCAGTATTTAATTGTTGATTCGGGTGCTAAGTTGAGTCGAGGAAGCAGCCAGTTTTCAAACCAAGGCTTAGTAGTAGGATAATCAGTGGTGCTATGCATAAACGCTTGAGCAGCTGTTAGCGTAGCTATGTTGGTTTCCTCGCTGTCATTTTCTTCACTGCTATTTTCCTCACTGTTATTTTCTTCAATGCTATCAACCGAGGTAGTAGGGTGTTGTTTGCTTCTGCCATGAATTGTTTGGGCAATAGATTCGATTTGACCGTTATTGACGCGCATTAAGGTTTTAAACTGTTGCCAATTTAGCGCTTTATTTTGAGTAACTAACGCTTCAGCCATGACCGCTTGTTCATTATGTGGCCTGTCATCAGGCACTACTATGAGCGGCGTATCGTAATGATACGCTTGCGCGACAGCATTTAGGCCACAGGCCATCATTAGATAATCGCTATGACAAATAAATGGTGTGACGTCATCTACCTCAGCTGAGATATCGACATAACATCGTTTGTCATCGTCTATAGGCCCGAGAGAGACAATTAATGAATTGGGTAGCAGTGAGCGCAACTCCGGTAGTTTTTCGTCAATCGCCTTGTGTCCACCGTAACCTTTGATAACGGTAACAATAGGTATTGTAGCTTCGGACTTGTCTATTAATTGAGCTTCGATAGATGGTAGGTTTGTAGATTTAAGATCAGAAGTTTCATTATCCATGCTCAATTTTGCCAAAATATCTATAAAGCTCTCATAAGTGTATGACTCAGCTTTTTGAGAGTAGATAAAGTCAAGATAGAGCGTCTTATCACAGACCCACTTAGATGTATGTGCAGATTCTAACGCTTTAGGATAAGGTGCTAGTAAGGCAAGCGCGCCAGCAAAAGCACCTATATGTGGCGCATCGTCGCGAATGCCCGGAAGCCTAACGTAAAGGTAAGGAATACTTGCCGCACGGCAGAGCATCGCCACCTCGACGCTGACATCGATAATCATCAGATCGATCTTACGTTGAAAGATAGTGTCTAGTATTTGGTGACTGCGTTTTTGAATGTCACCATTGCCTACGGGCGAGTAGTGTAAGCTGGCTGGTTGCCAATATTCTCCTGCACGACCTGCTAAGATATCATCGGGGCGTTCATCTTCCGCATTCAAACGTACGATTTGTTGTTCATCAATAGCAGTAAAACGATAGCTATCTATATCCAAGCTCGTAAATACCGTTAATTGAGCTCTTGCGTTATTAGGTAGCAATGCAGCCAGTTTGTCTGCCTGTCGGCAATGTCCTGAGCCGTGATGATGCGCATAATATCCGATACGCATCATTACGACCCCTCAGAAAAGCTAACAAGATCATTATCAGTTTCAACTGGCGCTTGAATGGCTTGATTAAAAAACTGCAGGGAGTCTTTTGTTAAATCAGACAGCTCATAGCTGTTGATATTGTTGATATAACTTTCTGAATTGTTTTCTATTAGTACAGTTCTATTTTTTAACGCTGCTCTATACAATGCCAGATAGCCGTCTACCATGGCTGACACTGAACAAAACTGCAAAGCACGGTCACGGCAGGCTTGGCGCGATATGTTTTTAATCGTAGAAAAACCATTGATAAAGGCGGCTTTGTCTTTTTTAGGTACGATGACTCCTGTCTCTGGAGTGATAATTTCAGCACTGGCTCCAGCATCGAAACCAATGACTGGTGTGCCACATGCCAAACTCTCAGCTAAGGTCAATCCGTATGGCTCATCCCAAGTGCTGGTAAATAGCATGGCAGTTGCTTGGCACAAGTAATTATTAATCTCGTCCTTGGTGACATGACCCACATAACTGAATAGTTTGTCATCGCCACTCTTACTGTCTTTAAATAGTAAAGGGGCTACTTTTTGATTAAAGTAGTCTTCGTTGCTTTTAGGTCCTGCTATGATAAGTTTTTTCCCAGCTTCCATACAGTACCGCATGGCTAAATGAGTGCCTTTCTCAGGGCAGATGCGTCCATACCAGAAATACACCTCGTAATCGCTACCATTAGTATTGCCAAGCGATTCTGTATTGGCAATAAAGGATTCGACATCAATGCCGTTATACACCACTTGTGAAGGGACAAACTCGGCGAATAACTGCTGTTGGTGTTTACTAATCGCTGTAAATTGAGTGGTTGTACCAGCGCGCAGTGTTAAAAGCGCCAACCGTAACTGCGGAAAAATAGGCGTATGAAAAGTAGTAAAAAACCTTTCGCCAAACGCTTGGCCTGTCATCATCGGAATGTGATGCAAACTGTGATTATGTACGATATCAATCTCACCGCGCTCATCACGTTCGATAATATCTCGTAAGGCTATCTGATAGGTGAGATATTGATACATCTCTTCACGGCCCATGGCGACCGTTTCATGCTCATTATCATAGACCATCTTGTTAAACTCATGACGAGTCAATAACGGCACCAACGTTGCTTTCGTCTCGCTATCTTTATGAGCGTAAAGCAATACCTCATGACCTTGCGCCACTAGCTCATCACAAATCAATTGGGTAATCATTTCTAGACCACCCGCGTAAGGCTGGGCAATGGGGTACAGTGAATGCGCAATAATGGCAATACGTAGCGGTGAATTCGAAGACCTAATCATGTTTTTAAGACCTTTATAGTTATAAGCATTATGGCTATAAGCGTTTTGGTTAGTAGAGTGGTGTATAGGGAACCTAGTATAGAAACGATAAAAGACAATAGAATGACCTTGGTTCAAAACTGGCTTATATAAATCGCAAGTTTTTACGAATCGCTGGCTTTATAAGTATTGTCTTTATAAGTACTGATTGTTATGAATCGATGGTTTTTTTATCTTTAAATAAAGACGTCGCATAAGATGTCGTGATAGTCGTCTTCTTTTCATGGACTACTTTTAAAGTCTGTTTTAGAACCTTACTCATACTTGGTATGTCTGCTCGAGCATCAGAGAAATTATCCATTGCTACCTTGGCGGCGCTTAGTTTGAGAATACAAACTGCCGCTGCACAGATAAATAGTACTGGCGAATAGAGCGGTGAAAACGGTGCTACAACTAGGACTGTAATGATATTTAGTATCAGTAAAAGTTTTGGTAACGCTGCTATATTCTTAAGGAATAATGAACGACGATTTTGGATATAGTTTTGTTTTGGCGTACAAACAAAAGGTTTCTCTCGTCCCCACAGCACCGGAAGCCATGACAAGGCACCAATTTCCCAAAAGTTTAAGTGCATCAACCATGCTCGTATTTTTCTGCCAAAACGTGGCTGATGGCTATCATCTACTTGTTGATTGAGAGGCGATTGATCACGGCAATATGCCCATAGACGTCTAAGGATAAAAAACGCATAAACTGCATAAACCAGATATAAAGGTGCAAGCATCGACACGTCAGCGTTACTTACTAAGAGCATATCAACCATCACCAGTAATGAGCAGATATGCAAAAGGATAAAGAACCCTGTAAAGTTTACCCAAGCACTTAATTGAGACAGATGAGCGCGTATATATGCTAGACGTTCACTCATACTTTTAGATTGCGAGACATACTGAACTGGAGAGTTGTACGGGACTGACAGGTAATCCGTGAGCACTTGCATATTGCCGTAGATCCAGCGTCGGCGTTGACATATTAGGTCATCTAGTGTGTTAGGTAGTAAGCCTGTGGCAATGACTTTTGGTACAAACTGACTACGGAAGCCTTGTCGATGCATAAGCACGCCCATCTGAGCATCTTCAGTGATAGAAGCACCTGACCAGCCTCCTATGCTCAAAAGATCCGAGCGTCGAATAACTGCGTAAGTACCCGTTGATAAGGCGCGATTGCGATTAAAAGAGCGGTACAGATGATGGTTAAAATAGTGATTCAACTCGCTACGCGCATCGAGCTGTCCTTCATTACGATAAAACTGCGGAAACTGCAGTAGGGTATGCTCAGGATACTGGGCAATAGCCTGTGTAATAGAGGCTCTAGCATGTGGTAATGCTTGGTAATCACTATCGACAACCACAATGTGACTACAGTCTGGACTCATTAACCCAAGTGCCAAGTTTAAAGCGCCCGCTTTGAATCCTTCGACACGATCAATGTGATAAAAATGGACGTTCAATTTAGCTTCTAAGCTTTGGCAAAATGCTGCCAACGGCTCATATAACGATGTCTCTTTATTATTATTATCGATAATCAATATCTCATCGTGTGCTTCTTTTACTGCTAATAACGACTTTATCGTGGCAATAACCAACTCTGGAGGCTCAGCTCGCGTCATCAATTGAAAACTGAGTGCTGCGCTAGTCAAAGCTTCTTGTGTGTTAGCAGTCATGTCTGGTCCTTAGGCATATACAACAAGTTAAAATTTATATAAAGAAGAGTATGCTTATAGGTAATGTAAGTACTTGTATCTTCAATCTTTTATTGAATACCAATGCATACTAATACAAAATTAAGTAATGATTTAGCCGATAATTGTTTATGATAAATTAACTGTGTAAGTTGTACGTAATGTGACATAAAAAATTAGTGGTTTAACCACGTGAAAATCGGCTGCTTCTGGATTGAGAAGAGAGTAGGTAGCTGTGTTTTATTTTTGAGTTAGGATAGTTAGATATAAGGAAAAATTAGAAAAGACGAGGATAAAAAAGAAAGAAGGTCTGCATCATTATGTTGAAGCACGACTGTAGTAGAATAGAAAAGCACGACTGAAATCTTAGTTAGCTTTACAGGTTAAAAACGTTAATAAGTTTGAGATTAGATTATTTATATTGACGTTTAACTTAATGCTTAGCTAGCCCTGACTAAATCAAGCCAGTGCTAAATGAGTACACCAGTTCCAGACAGCGTCGACAGTTGGTGTTGATGATGAGTGTTTTTTGCGAACAAGATAATAATCTGGATCGACTGTTAGCGTTGACTCGCTTATCTGTACCAATCTTCCTGCATTCAAATCCGCTTGTACAAACGCCTGACAAGCAATCGCAACGCCTTGACCCGCTAGCGCTGCATCTAAAGCCAATGCGGTCTGGTTAAATACAGCACCGGCTAGCTTACCTGTAGTACCAAAAAATCGTGGCCAATGATGATGTGAGTCATGGAGCAATGGCATCTCTTGTAGCGCTTCAAGTGATATAGGCAGTTCTCTATTGGCCATTAAGTGAGGGCTAGCCACGGCTACGAGCGTTTGTTTGAACAGCAGCTGAGTATCAAATACCGCAGGGAATGGTGGGCGCGTCAGGCGTACCGCGATATCTACCTGATCACGGTCAAAGTCTGCAACGGACTCGGTCGCTACAGTACGCAACTCGACATCAGGGACCGCAGCAGTCAAAGCCGATAAGCGCGGCAATAATAGCTTAGTGGCAAAAGTCGGCGTCACGCTAATAGTGACAGTTTTAGGTTCTCTGAGTAGCTGAGCTGTTGCTTTATCCAAAATCTTAAAAGCGCGAGTAACTTCTGCAAAGTAAACAGAACCTTGGCTGGTGAGCGCCACGCCTCTTGGTAGTCTTTGAAACAAAGCAAAGCCGATATGCTCCTCTAGCATTCTTACCTGCTGAGCGACCGCGCCCTGTGTCACAAACAGCTCATCCGCCGCCGCCCGAAAATTAAGATGACGCCCTGCAGCCTCAAATGCACGTAATGCATTGAGCGGTGGCAATGTACGATGACTGTTTGTCACTTTATTTTCCTAGACTGTAGATTTTCTACAGTCTAGCATCTTTTATTATGATGTTAGGAATCTGATTTTATTGGTTATGATAAATGAAACGATAACTAATGGAGAAAGATATATGGATAATATTACAACGACAAAAAAAGTGGCGCTTATCACAGCAGGCGGGTCAGGCATGGGTGCTGCCGCTGCTCGTAAACTTGTAGCCGATGGTTATCATGTCGCTATTTTATCTTCCTCTGGTAAAGGTGAGGCCTTGGCAAAGGAGCTGGGCGGCATTGGTGTTACTGGCTCCAACCTTATTAATGAAGATGTACAACGTTTGGTTGATTCGGCGATGCAACAGTGGGGACGTATTGATGCGCTTGTAAACTCTGCTGGTCACGGCCCGCGCGCAACTATTTTAGACATCACTGATAAGGATTGGCATAAAGGGCTAGAGGTTTACTTTCTTAGTGCGGTACGTGCAATTCGTTTGGTCACGCCAATCATGGTGGCACAGGGTAGCGGTGCTATCGTCAATATATCTACTTCTTGGGTAACGCAGCCGACTGCACTTTTTCCTACGTCAACGGCTTTTCGTGCCAGCCTTGGCGCTTTTACCAAGATTTTCTCAGATGATTATGCAGCAAAAGGTGTGCGTATTAATAATGTCTTACCTGGCTGGATTGATAGCTTGCCTGAAGTCGATGAGCGACGCGAGAGTGTACCGATGGGGCGTTATGGCACTTCTGAAGAAATCGCCTCAACGATTGCCTTTTTATTATCCGAAGCTGCTGGATACATCACTGGGCAGAATATACGGGTTGATGGTGGCGTCATTCGCTCTGTGTAACGAGTTAGTCAGTACAAGCCTATTGATACAAGATAGTTAATACCAGACTGTTAATACAAGCAATAAAACACTGTCGACGCTAGCTGTTTGAAAAAAGCAGCTCATCTATTTGTTAAGGCCAATGTTATGTTTCGAGCATATGCTGCACTGGTGCTTCTCGGGGTCATCTGGGGGTCGAATTTTATTTTTATGAAATGGGCGACGGCTCTAATCAGCCCCTCACAAACCGTATTTTTACGCCTGCTATTTGGGTTCTTGCCATTGGTTGCAGTTGCTTGGCACAGCAAAGTAATTACTCGGGCGCAGTTACAGCATTTGCCACACTTTATAGTGATGTCGGTGCTTGCAACTTCATTTTACTATTATGGGTTTGTCGCAGGTACGGCGCTATTGCCCAGTAGCATCGCAGGTCTATTGAGTGGTTCAATCCCTATATTTACTTTTTTGGGCGCGGCGCTGTTCTTACCTGATGAGCGTCCGACCAAGCAAATGGCGATTGGACTTGCGCTAGGATTTGCTGGTATCGCATTAAGTGCGCGACCATGGCAAGGCGCTACTGGTGTCTCTCTCGTTGGCGTTTTGTGGATGTTGGCAGGATCTTTGAGTGTGGGTGCATCTTTTGTGTATGCGCGGCGCTATCTGTCTCCTCTGAGGTTGCCGCCACTAGCGTTAGCCACTTGGCAAGTGGGATTGGCTGTCATAACGCTTTCGATACTCATCGATTTCGATGGTATAACCCAGCTGTCGACAGATACTAGGGCAATGTGGGGAACGATACTTGGTCTGGGTGCTTTGGGTACTGGCGCTGCTTTTTTGATTTATTATTTTATTATTGAGACGTTAGGTTCAGTGCGGGCTGCTGGTGCTACTTATATTGCTCCAGTCGTTGCTGTCATCATTGGCGCGGTAATCGGAGAGGACATCACCAGCTTAGAAATTATAGCGTTGGTACTGATTTTAAGTGGTGTCCTACTGATACAAACGGGGAGACAGGCTTCAGGTTAGCGGGAGAGAGGGTAGGCTGTTAAAAGTACAATACGCATATTTATGACAAGCTAGTCAATGATTTCATTCAAGCCTGCAATTGCTACTAGAGTTTTCGATACGCTTACAGCACTAGCACCACGACCAGCAACATGCCGACCATCAAATAACATTCGATGGTCGGCATGATTAACTCAACATTCTAATTATCTTACATTTTTCTATATTCAGATCAGCCTATGTCTAAGCAGTAGCAGTGAAATGTTGGCTTAATTCCTGAATATGCTCAGGACCAATACCGCAGCAGCCGCCGATTAATGAAGCACCTTGTGCTTGCCATTTTTGTGCCCAGAGCAGATAGGCAGGCGGGGTCAAATCATCACGCACTTCATTAAGCGTATCATTTGCGGCGGCATTTTTTGGTTGCGGCGGGAAGGCATTGGCATAAGCGCCAAGTTTGATATGCTGCGCTTGTTTTACTTGCAGTACAGTTTGCGCGATATCTAGTGCTTGTTCGATGACATCAGGTTGGCAGCAGTTAAAGAGTATTGCCTCGATATCGAGAGCAGCCATCGTTGCCACGGCTTCCTCTACTGTTTCTCCTGAGCGCAGACGTGGTACATCGATATCCATACTGTCTTCTAAAGTAAAAGCTACCCATAGCGGTTTATTGTCTGTATCTAGCGTACTAAGTAGCTCACGAACAGCGATAGATTCGGCGATTAGACTCTGAGTCTCAGCGAGCCAAAAATCGACATACGGATTTAGACCTTTGATAAGCGGGGTGGCGATATCTTCTACGTGGTCAGCATCAAACAAGTCTGCACGGTAGGAGCCAAACAGTGGTGGGATAGAGCCTGCTACTTTGGTTGCTGCGCCCTCTAGCGTTACTGCTGCACGTGCCATTTCACCTGATGCCGCTGCCAAGTCTTGTGCTTGCGCCGCAAAACGCTCCTCGCCGATATGAAAGGGTACTAGGGCGTAACTGTTGGTCGTGATGACTGCCGCGCCGCTCTTAATATAGGCACGGTGTACATCACGAACGATCTCTGGCGCTTCTATCATTGCCAGTGCTGACCATTCAGGTTGACGAAACGGTGCACCGCGTTTCGCCAATTCTCGTCCCATGCCACCATCAATAATTGTGGTTGTATTTATTGGCATAACGAATCCTTCTTTATTGTGAGTAGACAAACCTGTAGAGGTTTTATTGTTAAAAATAGAGTTATTTAAAGGAGCGAAATACTAGGCGTAATAAACGTCAGATGCAACCACAGGTTGAATAATGTTAACAATTAATCGTGTGGTTGCTTGTCTGTTTAGAGGAGGTATATCTTAGATACTAAGGCTGGGTTCTTTTCTTTTCAATGACTTGTATCAGTTTGCTCTGCACTGACGATGCATCGGCAGGTGGTCTAGCAACGGCTGTATTTTTTATAAGCAAGGTATATTCATAATCCGGCTCATAATCAAAACCCTCTATACCACTGTATCTATACTGCCAATCTGTTTGACTGCCTACTTGGTCAGCTGGCTTTGTTAAAAGGCAGGATTGTGGCGCAACGCCTACACAGTCTACTTGATGGTCAGCGACAATGATTTTGCGTAATACATATGGCATGGCATGTACAGTTAGCTGATGCTCACCATCTGGCTTTGATTGATCGCCTGTTAATTCTACGTCACCTTTAACTTCTATATAGTCACCTATCGCCAATTTTTGCATTTGATAAGCATTCTGCTGACCAAAATCGGTATTGTTAATAGATGCGGTATAGGACTTTCCATCTTGGGCTACGATAGTGACTTTTTGCTGATTTCTGTCTTGTGAAGTAATGCCTGTTACTTGACCGATTATCGCTTCAGCGCTGTTTGGTTTTAGGGTGCTTATGAATGAGTTACGGTTTTCAAACTGGCTAGCACTCGTTTTATCATTCGAGTTAGCTTGGTTATGACTGCTACACGCAGTTAGAGAGGATGTGGCAATGAGTGCCAAAGTGCAAAATTTAATAAACGACATGACATATCCTTATTATGGTTGATTTAGATACTTGTTTTCAGTGTTCTATGAAATAGCTTAAAGCAATTTTTATTACTGATGCTGAGGCTAGCAGTTTGTTGATACAAATAATGCCTCGCTGATTCATAGTGAGGCATTATTCATAAATTTAAGATAGAGCTACGTAACAGTCCTTAAGGTGTTTTTGTTTTAGGAACGGCTTTGAAGTGAGCCGTTTGATTGTCATTCTTAATGACTAGCACAGGGTTGTTATCGCTATTTTTACCAAAGCTGTATTTGCCTTGTACTGTTGTAGCAGCAGCACTATCAAACTTTGCTAAATATTCAGGGCAGGCCATTCTAGTGCTTCTGATTGCGCTCAGTTCTACCTCGCCATTCGTCACACTGTATCCTGCGCTCATATTGTTGCAGGTATTCATAAGGCTTACCATATTGCGGCCTTCAACAGTCATAAAGTCCAGCGTTAATGGTCTTGATGGATCAAAAAATAACGCTTCAACCAAGTCTCCATTATTAAGCTTGGCATCTATAAGGCGCCAATTGTTCGCCTCTAACGTCTCTACTGTGATTGGCTGTACGGTTGGTTTGGTAACACTAGTCGTTGTTTGGCAGCCAGTAGCAAGTGCACTCATAACAAGCGTGGAGGCCATCATTATTTTCATTATATTTTTCATAGTCATCTCTCAAAAAGTAGATAGTTTAAAATGTCTAATATTTTTATTTAAAAGTTAGCGTGTCTGGATTTTAATTATCACAAAGAAGTCATATAACTACAAGGACGCTTTGATTTTCAAATAAGGAGTCTTCAAAAAGGCGATACTCGAAAAGACAATGTTCACAGAGTCAGTATTTAAAAAGGCTAAGTTACCGCCTTTTACTTACATCATTCAGTAATAATTAAGTACAAAAAAAGCAGATACCGTTATTAGTATCTGCTTTTTTTATCAAAAATCAGTCTATGAGGAAGTTGCTATATCTTAAGTTATAACAGCTTTCTAGACATTATTAAGCTTGAGGCTTGATCAAGTACTTCTCTCCAGTCGCCTGTTTGCCATAAGCGGCGATTGATTTTAATTGTAGCGCTTCTTCTAGGGTCACTTCATGCGTATAGCTGCTCGCAAAGGTAGTGGTGATTTCTTCTGCCACGCGTTTGCGCATGGACTGAACCGTTTCACTACCAAGCTTACCAAGTGCATTGAACAATAAGAAACCATTCACACCCCACGCAAAACCAAAGTTACGGTTTAAGGTGATCGGACCACGGTCTAAGGCACCATAAATATAAGCTTGTTTAAAGGTATTTGAGCCATAGACGCTGTATTCTTCTACGTCACGAGTAATAGCTGCCTCCATACAGTTTAGAATATCGCTGGTGAGCTTACCGCCACCGATAGGGTCAAACGAAATCGTAGCGCCTGTTTCAGTAATCGCGGCGGTCAAATCGGCAAGGAACGTCTCGCTGCTTGAGTTCACCACATATTTTGCGCCCATATCGCGCAATAGCTTTTCTTGCGAGTCTTTACGGACGATATTCACCAAATCAACACCGTCTGCCATACAGATACGGTTTAGCATTTGACCAAGGCTAGAAGCAGCTGCTGCATGTACGATGGCTTTGTGACCTTCAGCGCGCATGGTTTCGACCATTGCCAGTGAGGTGAGCGGGTTTACAAAAGACGATGCGGCCTCGGTAGCAGTCGTGCCATCTTGCATCTCTATGCAGCTTTTCACATTTACACAGTGATACTGACGATATGTACCGCCACCAATCACCGCAACCATTTTGCCCATGAGTGCTTGTGCGGCTTCTGATGAGCCTGCTGCGATGACTGTACCAGCGCCTTCGTTACCGACTGGCGTATCTTTATTTACCCGCGTTTTGAGTGATGGCATGAATTTCGCAGGCACATCAGCGGTAATGATCGGGCTGTCATCAGTGCCTGATTGTACAGCGGTTGACATATCAGCGGCGCTGAACATCACACCAAAATCAGAGGGGTTCAATGGCATGGCTTCCATGCGAACGACAACTTCGTCAGCACCGGGTTGCGGCATCTCGATGTCTTTTAAAGACAGGGTTAATTTGTTGTCATCACTGATGGTTGAAACCAGTTGTTTATTTTTATCGGTCATAAGATTTGCTCCTGCAAATAGTTGAATTTTTAGACCCATCCCTTTACGGTATTGGCCGTTCTTTAGGTTATTGAATTTTAGTAATTTTCTTAATGTGGCTCATTTTTAGTGGTCACATTGCTATATATTATTTAGCGTTTGCGGCTTGGATTAGAGCTTTAACGTGTTGCATAAACTCAGGCATGTTTGCTTGACTGTCTGCCTGAACACTTTTTGCAATGTCGGTTTCACTCATGGCTTTGTTCCATTCTTTCATGCCGTCCACTTCTGCCAGTACATCCCACTCAAGCTGAGTCGCTCCAAAAGCGTTGACAATAGTGTTGACGTGATGCACATAGATGTCAGCCATGGTGAATTGCTCGCCTGCAATCCAAGGCGAAAATTGACATAAGCGATTCATGGCAATAATACCGCGGCCCAATACTTGACGGACTTCCTCTTTGACTGCGTTAGGTGCTTGAGTACCAGAAAATACATATGGAATCAGACGACGACTTGGTAGCTCAAAATATAGCTCTGCTATTTTCATAATCTGACGTACAGTCGCGCGTTCTGCTGCATCGGTAGGATATAGCGGCTTTTCTGGATAGGTTTCTTCCAAAAAGTCACAAATCACGTTGGATTCTGACAGATTAAAACCGTCAGGCATGGTGATCGCAGGTACTTTACCCACTGGACTGACGGTCAGTAGATCATCACTACCAGCGTACAAAAGGTCCTCTTGGAACGGGATACCCTTATATAAAAGAGCGTGTTTTACGATGTTGTAATAGTTGCTTGCAGCAAAGCCGTGCAAAGTAATCATAAGTCATTCTTCCATTGTTGACGTAAAAGTTATTTTTAATCGTGTTTTCATTGCAACGTTTAAGTTAAACACATTATTACTGGTTTTAATGTGGTTATATATAAGGAATAACGTGAATCACTATTGCTTTTAAGACAATAATAAAGCGAAAATGCTCACATATTCATCTAAATGGAGAGGTCAGTTGGATCAATTACGTGCCATTAAGTATTTCAGTAAAGTCGTAGAAACGGGCAGTTTTACTAAGGCGGCAAATGCATTCAAAGTGCCGCCATCCTCACTATCTAGACGAGTATCTGATTTAGAAAAGAGCTTGGGCGCGACATTATTAAAGCGCTCGACTCGAATCGTTAAATTGACCGAAGTAGGGCAGGTCTATTATGACGATATGCAGCAAGTATTGGATCAGCTCGAACAAAGTAAAGAAACAGTACGCAGTTATCAAACGACGCCAATGGGGCGGTTACGCATCAGCTCTATGGTGGGTTTTGGTGAAAAGATACTGCTACCACTGTTGGATGAGTTTGGTGAGTTGTATCCAGAGATTGTGCTAGATGTCAGTCTCAGTGATGAGCTATCGGCATTAGGACGTGACGATGTCGATATTGCGATTCGCGGGGGTTATGCACCAAATGAGCGCGTGCTTGCCATTAGGCTCATGGACAATGGGTTTATTCCGGTTGCGTCGCCCAGTTATTTAAAGATGCATGATGCACCTAATCATGTGATGGAATTAAAGGAACATAAAGGCCTGTATTTTAAAGCGCCAAACGGGCCAACGCCTTGGCTCTGCTATGTGGATGATCAGTGGCATGATGTCTCAGGACCTGCAGTTGCGATCTCAAACAATGGACCATGGCTTGCCAAAAAGGCTTGTGATGGTGAAGGGATTTTGATGTCCACTCGGTGGGCACTATCCTCATATCTTGAGTCAGGCGCATTGCAAGAGATTAAATTTGAGCATCCATTAGCAATCACGCAGCATGCTGATATGGCTGTATATTTGCTGTATCAAAAGCAGCGATATCTAGTACCAAAAGTAAAAGCCGCCGTCGATTTCTTGGTTGAGAGGATAAAAGTAGTAAATGAGCGTTGATGTAAGGGAAGTGTGCTATCTACAATCCCATCTATAACCTCAATACATTCATATTCGTATCAACACCTAAGAGGCTTGAGATACAATCGCCATAGCATATTATGACAGGCTACTCATTATATTCCTGATTGAAAATAACAGATAACTCCCTGGCTGCCTCTTGCATGACAGGCACATAGCTCAGTAGCTCATCCAAAGATTTTCTGACAGTAGGACTATGAGTAAATACCGTAGCAAATGCGGGCTGTTCACCATTCGGAATCGGGACAGCACAGGCGACCATACCAGGAATAAACTCTTCATTATCTGTCCCTATCTGTGTCTTACGTACTTCAGCAATGGACGTCATGAGTTGTTTTTTGTCAGTCTGAGTATGGGTCGTGAGCGCCTGTATCGATAGTTTTTCTACAATACGCTCGCACTTATTATCTGCCAACTGCGTCAATAGTAATTTACCACTGGCACAGGCCCAGATAGGTATATTGGTTCCAGTAGGTAACTGTATTTGGATAGGCCAGTCAGATATCACACGATCGATATATACCACTTCTAAGTCTTGCAACACCGCAATCCCTACCGACTCACCAATTTTGGCAGAAAGCTGTTGTAATATCGCCAACCTTTCCGCTTTAAAAGGACTGTTTTTCCACAGGTCTAAAGCTAGGTCATGCGTTCTTTTTCCGCAGGTTACTTTTCCATGCAAATCTAATTGGACAAATTGAAGCGGTTGTAGCTGATTTAACAATCGGTACATACTAGGTACAGGGATGTCCAATGTTTCTGCTAAATCAATAACGCCCATAGGTTTAGCAGATTTGGCCAATACTTCTACGATTTGCAAAACTCGCTCGACGCTTGAGCCCTTTTTTTTGACATTATTCATAGTTCACTTTGCATCCTTAACTGTGCGTTCAAGAAGATCACTTATCATGTTCATCACATATTTCTGTATTCATATCTTGTCATATCGAAGGTGTTCTGATAAGTTACATAACGATAATCATGGTTCTCGATATATGAAATAAAATTATAAATAGCCATACCAATATAAAACAAATCATAAACTTTTATCTGCTAAAAATAATAAAGCGTAAGAGGTTGTAATAATGTTAGATTTAGCAAATATGACGCCGACAGAGGTCAGAGCGTTAATCAGTAACAATGAACTTAACAAGCCGACTTCCGGCATGTGTAAAGGTCATATACAAGCAAACCTAGTCATAGTGCCCAAAAATTTGGCCTATGATTTTTTATTGTTTGCACAAAGAAACCCAAAGTCTTGTCCTATTTTAGATGTAACAGATGTCGGTAGCGCAGAGCCACGTCTCATGGCAAAAGGCGCAGACTTGAGGTCTGATATCCCAAAGTATCGGATATACAAATTTGGCGAATTAGTGGCTGAGGTGTCAGATCTAAAAGACTACTGGAGAGAGGATTTGGTCTGCTTTCTTTTAGGATGCAGTTTTTCCTTTGAGTCTGCCATGCTAAATGCGTCTATTCCTATCAGACATATCGAAGACAATCACAATGTACCAATGTATATCACAAACATAGAGACTGAGCCTGCAGGACAGTTTCATGGGAAAATGGTGGTTAGCATGCGGCCAATACCTTATCCATTAATCACCAGAGCCGTCCAAGCCACCTCTCGATTTCCGCAAGTCCACGGTGCGCCTATTCATATCGGAGACCCTAGTATCATCGGTATAACCGACATTCATGCGCCTGATTTTGGTGATGCATCCATCATAAAAGAAGGCGAAGTCCCTGTATTTTGGGCTTGCGGTGTGACGCCGCAAAGTATCGCTATGACTAGTAAGCCAGAGCTGATGATAACGCATTCACCAGGACATATGTTTATCTGCGATCCAAGAGATGAAGACTTGGCAGTTCTATAATTTCTGATGACAACAGCACTTTTAATACGCATAGAGATAATTAATTTCAAACTATTATTTTAATAAGCCAATCAATAAATTGTCACATATCGTTCAACAATCACACTTTACATACATCACTAGGTACGAATTTTTTATAAAAAATAATTGTTCACTTTCACTCTAACGGAATAGCCAATCATATGAATATCAATTTCACGGATCTGGAAAAACTGATCAAACTTGCAGAATGCGCCGATATAAAATCTTTAGAAGTCATTGATGGTGATGCACGTATTTCTATCGTTTGTCAATCTGACGACAACCAAAGTAGTGGCAATCATATCGCTCATACTCCCAACCCAAGGGCGTCTCATTCAGAGTCTCAAACTGAAACCACTCAAAATAGTACGGATAATAATACCAATGTAGACAGTGATCGTAGTGATGAAACTGTGACTACAGAGGTGGAGAAATCCCAAGTAATAGCACCTATGCTAGGTACGTTTTATCTTCGCTCTGAGCCGACAGCAGAAGTGTTTTTTCAGGTAGGAGATAAGGTGGAAGTAGGGCAGACACTATGCATCATTGAAGCCATGAAAATGATGTACGAGGTCAAAGCAGAAACTGCGTGTACGCTTAAAGAGATTTTGGTCGATGAAGGTGATGTCGTAGAGTACGCCCAGCCCTTATTTGTTATAGAGCCAAACAGTTAAAGCCACTCAATATTGTATAGACGCTGCACAAACACTGTATTTGACACTATATTTTTAAGGGAATAAACATGTTCACAAAAATCTTAATTGCCAATCGCGGCGAGATTGCTCTACGTATTATCCGAGCTTGCAAACAGCTGGGTATTAAGTCCGTCATTGCGCATTCTGAATCAGACAAAGACTCGTTACCCGTGCGCCTAGCCGATGAAGCAGTATGCATCGGGCCTGCCAATGCCACACACAGTTATCTTAACCAACGAGCGATTGTTTCCGCTGCAAAGCTTACCAACGCGCAAGCTATCCATCCAGGCTATGGCTTTTTGTCTGAAAACGCTGACTTTGCAGCCTTGATTGAAGATTCAGGTCTCACGTTTATTGGTCCAACGGCTGACAATATCAGAAATATGGGCGACAAAGTTGAAGCCAAAAAACAAATGACAATGGCTGGCGTGCCTTGTGTACCTGGATCGAATGGCGCATTGCCTGCTGATTCAGAGAAAGTTATCAAGATTGCCAGTGAGGTCGGTTATCCCGTCATTATCAAGGCGGCAAGCGGCGGCGGTGGTCGTGGGATGCGTGTGGTCGAAAAAGAAGCCGACTTACTCTCCGCTATCTCTATGACACAAACAGAAGCCAAAGCCAATTTTGGTAGCGCTATCGTTTATCTCGAAAAATACCTACAAGCACCGCGTCATATCGAAGTGCAAGTCATGTCTGATACTCACGGCAATGCTATTTATTTAGGCGAGCGCGATTGCTCTATGCAGCGTCGTCATCAAAAAGTCATTGAAGAAGCGCCAGCACCCGGCATTACTGAAGAGCAGCGCCAGAAAATCGGTCAAGCCTGTGTCACGGCTTGCGAGCAAATGCAGTATAGAGGCGCAGGTACGTTTGAGTTTTTATATGAAAACGGCGAATTCTTCTTTATCGAGATGAACACTCGTGTGCAAGTTGAGCATACCATCACTGAGATGGTGACGGGTGTTGATATTGTGCAAGAACAGATCAGAGTAGCTGCAGGACTGCCACTGGCATACAAACAAAGTGATATCGCCATTACCGGACACGCTTTTGAGTGCCGTATCAATGCTGAAAACGCGCAGACATTTTTACCAAATGCTGGGCGCATAGACTACTGCCACATGCCAGCAGGGTTTGGTATCAGAGTGGATAGCCATGCTGAGTCGAACTACACCGTGCCGCCATCTTATGACAGTTTGATTGCCAAGATATGTGTACAAGATCGTTCAAGAGAAAAAGCGATAGAAAAAATGCGTGCGGCCTTATCAGAAGCGCAAATTACGGGTATTGATACCAACATTGGTTTGCATCAACGTCTCTTTGAAGATGAGGTGTTTTGTGAAGGTCAAATGAGCATCCATTATCTAGAACAATGGATACAAGACAATATATAAAGCAAGTCTGGCCTGCAAAAATGAAAACCAAATCTGGCATTAGCGTCAGACGCGTCAGAAACAAAATGTAGTCAGTTCAATATAATTTGGATAGAAGGAAGGCGAGTGAAAGTACTACAAATCGTAGACTAAGCGAGCCTGACACCGTATCCAATTTATAGGTGATTTGACTGCAGTAGATAAAAGTAATGGAGTACGTGCTAATGGAACTACAATGGCAACTATGCAGTGAAACCAATCTAGCGTTGTTTTTCCCTAAACCGATCACCTTAGAAAAACAACAAAAATGCTGGGCTTTATCAGACAGTATCCAGAAAATGCCAGAAGTCATCGAAGTGGTGATTGGTATGAATACGCTCAGTGTATTCATCGTGCCATTAACTTGGGCTGAGCTTACTACCTTTAAAGATAAGCTGTCAGATTTGCTCAATGTCATCCCTTCAAAAACCATCCATGGCAAGCACGTCGAGATACCAGTACATTATGGCGGCAAGTATGGCCCTGATCTCGCGGCCATGGCGAATGAGCTAAAACTCTCGGTCGAAGCCGTTGTTGAGCTACATACCAAAGCCACTTATACCGTTTACTTTATCGGTTTTCAGCCAGGATTTCCTTATCTTGGCGGCTTGTCTGAGTCGCTGTATTTCCCAAGACATGCCATCCCTAGAACTCAAGTGCCAGCAGGCTCAGTGGGTATCGGCGGCGAGCAGACAGGGGTTTATCCTTTTGAGTCTCCAGGCGGCTGGCAGTTACTCGGCCAGACGGATACTGCTTTATTTGATTTAACCAAGTCTTCTCCGACGTTGCTTAACGCAGGTGATACTTTGACATTTAAAGCGATTGATATTCATCAATAAGCGATAAATAAAAGATGCATGAATCAAAAAGACAAATAAACAGGTGGTATCAATGAAAATTTTAACCGCGAGTGCCCTTGCCAGTATTCAAGATTCGGGACGACTGGGTTACCGCAGTATGGGCGTGGGTAGAAATGGTGTGATGGACAGCTGGGCGCTACAAGCTGGTAACGCTTTGATGAAAAATGAAGCCAACGAACCTGCTATTGAAATAGCACTCGGCGAGTTAACCATAAAGTTTGAAGAAAGTGTCAGCTTTTGCTTAACGGGTGCTTTATACGAGGCCTATCTAGATGACAAACGCATTCCTTGTTATTGGCGTATTAATGTGACTGCTGGGCAGACGCTCAAACTTTTGCGTCCGCTACAAGGTATGTATACCTACTTATGTGTGCACGGTGGCTTCAATATCGAGCCAGTGTTGCAGTCAGTCAGCACCAATCTCAAAGCAGGATTTGGCGGATTTGAGGGCAGATATTTAAAAGCCGATGACAGCTTAACGGTGAAAACTGAATCCAGCCTGCCTGTCATTGGGGTAGCCCGTCTTGCACCAACCGAGGTTATTCGAGTGATAAAAAGCAGCGAATACGACTGCTTTACTGAGTCGTCTCAACAAGCGTTTGAGACCCAGCCATGGAAACTACAAAGCAGTAGCAACCGTATGGGTTACCGTTTGGAGGGAGCTACAGCGCTTGAATTTAGTAAGCCTGTAGAAATGAGTTCACATGGTGTTGATATTGGTATGATTCAGGTGCCACCGCAAGGGCAACCGATTGTCCTAATGGCAGATGGGCAAACGACGGGTGGCTACCCTAAAATTGCAACCGTTATTAACGCAGACATAGGTCTGATGGCACAGATTAGATTTGGCAAAGCCTGTCAGTTCGTCGTTGTGTCGTTAGAGCAGGCGCTGCATGAACAACAGAAAAGACAACATTACATCGATCAAATAAAGGAGTATGCCAATGAAAATTGATTTAAATGCCGATGTGGCTGAAGGCTGCGGGCAAGATGACAAGTTATTGACGATAGTCAGCTCAGCCAATGTCTGCTGCGGTCTTCATGCTGGTTCTTACAGCGAGATGCTAGCCACGTTGCAATTGGCAAAAGAAAACAACGTGAGCGTAGGCGCACATCCTGGTCTAAATGACAGAGAAAACTTTGGCCGTATTCATCAGCCGTTAAGTGAAGCCGACTATCGTGCTTTATTGGCATATCAATTGGGCGCAATCAAAGCGCTCTGTGACTTGGTTGGTGTGACTTTGGATTATGTAAAACCGCATGGTGCGTTGTACAACCAAGCGGCCATTGATGAAGATTTATCAGACATTTTAGTAAGCGAAATCAAACGATTTGATCCAAATCTAAAAGTCATGGGTCTGTCTGGTGGTTATCTGGTTAAAGCAGCCAAAAAGCAGGGTTTAGCCTCGATATCAGAAGTGTTTGCCGATAGGAACTATGAAAAAGACGGCTCATTGGTCTCTCGTAGCAAAGACAATGCGCTAATAACCGATACGGATGATGCGGTTAAGCATGTATTGCAGATGATAACTGAAGGGACTGTCACCAGTGTCTGCGGTCAAACCGTACCCGTAGAGGCGCAAAGTATCTGCCTACATGGTGATGGTGAACACGCTATTTTATTCGCGCAAGAAATAAAGAAACAACTGGAACTCAAAGGTATCACTATCTCTGCCTACTAAATATCCGCACGCTAGGGCATGTCCTCAATTCAATCGATGGTCATCTAAATGGGTTAAAAATGGCTAAATCTTGCCAAACAGCGTCAAATAGCTGACTAATATTTCGATGTTATCTGCGCTATTTTCCTTGTTTGACTGCAATTTATCTCATTTTGACCACCATTTTTAAAATGAGGACACGCCCTAATCATTTGATTAAATAATCCCATATAGAACAAGGATGTTTATGAGCACCATAAAAAAACATAATACCGCCATTTTAGGCGCGGCCTTCCTGATGGCCACATCAGCAGTAGGGCCAGGGTTTTTGACCCAAACGGCCACATTCACCGAAAGCCTAATGGCAAGTTTCGGCTTTGTTATCTTAATATCTATTGTTATGGACATCGGCGTCCAGCTTAACGTTTGGCGAGTAGTCGCAGTCTCCAAAAAACGCGCGCAGGAAATCGCCAACTTGGTGTTCCCTGGTGTCGGTTACTTGCTCGCTTTCTTAATCATTGCGGGTGGTCTGGCTTTTAATATTGGTAATATTGGCGGTGCCGGACTTGGCATGCAGTCCATGTTCAATATGTCGCCCATCACAGGCGCCCTGATTAGTGGTGTGATTGCCGTCGCCATATTTTTAGGCCGAGAAACGGGGCCTATGATGGATAAATTCGCTCAGTTAATGGGCTTTATCCTGATTGTATTGGTCATTTATGTGGTCTTTAAATCTGATCCACCATTAGCAGAAGCCGTCAGCAAAACCATCATGCCTGACAAAATTGATGCAGTGGCTATCGTGACGCTAGTTGGCGGTACGGTTGGCGGTTATATTACTTTCTCAGGTGCGCATCGCTTATTAGAAGCAGGCGTCAGCGGAGAAGAGAATTTAAAATCAGTAACCAGAAGCTCGGTCTCTGGTATTTTGATTGCCTCTGTGATTCGCGTATTTTTATTCCTTGCCGTATTAGGCGTGGTATCTCAAGGCTTTGCACTAGACCCAGCTAACCCAGCCATGTCGCCGTTTCAGTACATTCTAGGAAATGCGGGTAAAGTTATTTTTGGTATGGTGATTTGGGCGGCGTCTGTGACCTCGGTGATTGGTGCTGCTTATACTTCTGTGTCTTTTATGACCAACTTTCATCCGTTCATTGAGACTTATAAACGCTACTTCATCATTGGTTTCATCGTTATCTCAACGTTGGTGTTTGCCACTATCGGTAAACCGGCTCAAGTATTGGTATTGGTTGGTACGTTAAATGGCTTAGTGCTACCTATCGCTATGGTCATTATCCTGATTGCCGCCTACAGAAAGAATATCGTTGGCAATTATAAGCATCCTATTTGGATTGCGGCATTTGGTTGGTTAATCGCCATCGTGATGAGTATTCTAAGTGTCATGACCATTGCTAAATATCTGGGCATGAGCTAAAAAATTAAGATAAGGAATGTATTATGGATATAGAGCAAATAGCACGTGTGGTCAAACTGGTTGAAAGCAGTCAGCTGCACGAAGTCACGATTGCAGACAACGGGCAGTCTATTAGGGTGGTTAACAATCTAGGTGCGCAGAATAATGTGAGCGCTAGTCCTATAGATGACACGACTACTCATGAGCCTGAACAGACTGGTAGTGATGTCTTGCAAGTATGTGCCACTTATGTGGGGCAGATCTACTTAAGTGAAGACGATGCAACAGACAACTTGGTCAAAGAAGGCGACCATATTCAAAAAGGTCAGACCATTTGCTTCATTGATGAGTTGACCCGTTTGCAGCCAGTAATTAGCAACAAAGAAGGTGTTGTCACGGCAGTTTTGGTTGAAAGTGGCCAGAACGTTGAATACGGACAGCCTATTTTTGAGTTAGCCCGTAGTTAAAGACAGTTAACGTGGTTTTGGTTAAGAAAAAATCTAAGCCCTTTAAGCATCATCTGTCGCTTAAAGGGTTTTTTATGTGCTGGGTATTAGCCGCATCGTGTATTTTATATAAGCTATTGACTCTGCCCAAGATCCTCTAAGATAGCGCACTCTGCATTATCGTCGCCCGCGCAATGATCAAAAGAATTCTGTAGCGAATTGACCATCTCTTGCAATTGGGCAATTTTTTGGTTTAGCGTTTCGATATGCTCTTGTGTCAGTTGCTTAACATCTGCACTCTGACGGTTGGCATTTTTGCGCAGATATAGTAACTCTTTCATTTGCTTGGATGAGAATCCTAAGTCACGAGAATGTCTTAAAAAGCATAAGTCGTCAATATCGTCTTTAGAATACAAGCGATAACCTGAGTTCGAGCGATTTACTGTTTCTAGCAAGCCAATCTGCTCATAGTAACGAATCATTTTGGTAGAGATGCCGGATTGCTTTGATGCTTGACCAATATTCATATTTATCATCCTAACCTAAAAAGGGACTTAAATAACAAAAGGGTTTAAATAACCTGTGTATTTAAACCCTATATGGATATCCTTTACGATTCTATATTTACTCTGTAATGACGGGTACTTTGAAATACTTCAAGCGTAACGCATTACCTAAGACAAAAACAGAAGATAGTGCCATTGCGCCTGCCGCAAAAATGGGTGAGAGCAGGATACCAAAGGCGGGATACAAGACACCTGCAGCAATCGGGATCAAAGCAACATTATAAATAAACGCCCAAGCCAGATTTTGTCTGATATTACTGATAGTGGCTTTACTCAAGGCAATCGCGGTAGGCACGCCTTGCAGACTACCTGACATTAGCACCACTTCAGCCGCCTCAATCGCAACGTCTGTGCCTGTACCAATGGCCAATCCAACATCGGATTGAGCCAATGCAGGGGCATCATTGATACCATCACCAACAAATGCCACTCGGCCATATTGTTCTTGCAACTGGCGTATTGCATCCACTTTGCCTTCGGGCAACACTTCTGCCACTACCTGATCAATACTTAATGTTGCAGCAATCGCTTGGGCGGTATGGCGATTATCGCCTGTAATCATGGCCACTTTTAAGCCCAACTGATGCAGTGCGGCGATGGCGGTATGAGTCGTCTCTTTAATAGGATCTGCAACGGCGATGATAGCGGCCAACTGCTGGTCAATAGAGACATAGAGTGGGGTTTTACCTTCTTGCCCCAAACGTAGCGCATCCTGTTCAAAAGGCGCAACATCAAGCCCCAATTGTTGCATGTAACGATCCGCGCCAATATGAATCACTTGTCTTGCCACGTTTGCTTGAATACCCAAACCTGTCATCGCCTCAAAGTCAGTGATAGGAAGCAGTTGAATATTCTGTTGCTCCGCAGCTTGAACAATGGCTAAGGCAATTGGATGCTCAGATTTTGCTTCAACCGATGCCACCACACATAGGACTTGTTCTTTCTCAAACCCTTGTTGGACTTGAAAATCTGTCAATGTAGATTTGCCTTCAGTCAATGTACCTGTTTTATCAACGGCAACCACGCTCACATCCTGAAGCATCTGTAGAGCTTCACCTTTACGAAATAGCACACCCAATTCTGCACCACGACCCGTACCGACCATGATTGAGGTTGGTGTTGCTAATCCCATTGCACAAGGGCAGGCCACAATGAGCACGGCAACCGCATTGATTAAACCAAAGGTTAAGGCAGGGTCAGGGCCAAAAATCAACCAAACTATAAAGGTCAATGCTGATAAAAACATCACCGCTGGTACAAACCACATGGTGACTTTATCCACCAATGCTTGAATCGGTAATTTAGAGCCTTGGGCTTGTTCTACCATACGAATGATTTGTGCCAATACAGAGTCTTCACCAATGGCCGTTGCCTGAATATTCACGGTGCCATTTTGGTTGATAGTACCGCCGACTACTTGATCACCTGCTTGTTTTTTCACAGGGACAGGTTCACCAGTGATCATAGATTCATCAATATAACTGTGACCGTCAACGACTTCGCCATCGATAGGCACACGCTCACCTGGGCGAATCTCAACTATCATTTTTGCGGTGACATCTTCTACAGGGACTTCAATGACTTTGCCATCTTGGTGTACACGGGCAGTCTTTGCCTGCATGCCTACTAAATGCTGAATGGCTTGAGAAGTACGACCTTTAGCCTTTGCTTCAAAATAACGACCTAATAATATCAAGCTTACAATCATGGCAGCAGCTTCGTAATAGACGTGCACCGTGCCTTCAGGTAGCGCTTGCGGGATAAAGGTCGCTATTAGAGAGAACCCATATGCTGCGATGGTACCAATCGCCACTAGCGAATTCATATCTGGCGCAAAACGCAATAGGGCTGGCACGCCTTTTTGATAAAAGCGTCGGCCTGGAAAGAGTAGTACCAATGTGGTCAAAACAAACTGTATCAACCAACTTTGCTGAGTGCCGAGGTTATTCACCACCCACATATGAAAGGCGGGAATCATATGCGAGCCCATTGCGAAAATGAATACGGGCAGTGACAACAGCGCAGAAAGCCCTAAATCTCGTTTAAGCTGATTTTGCTCCGAGGCTTTCTTATCTTGTCGATTACTTTGGTCTTGTTCTACCAGTTTGGCCTCGTAGCCCGCTTTTTTAACGGCCTCAATCAATTCACTCGTTTGTATTTGAGCGTCGCCTTTAATCCAAGCGCGTTCAGTCGCAAGGTTTACCGTGGCTTGTTGCACGCCAGCGACTTTGGCCAAGGATTTTTCTACTCGTCCAACGCAAGAGGCACAGCTCATGCCTTCTATTGATAGCTCGATAGGCTTGGTTTCAGTCACCTTATAGCCTGCACGCTCTACTGCTTTGTTTAACTGGGCTACATCTAAAGGCTGAGATGAGTAAACAGTCGCCTGTTCAGTAGCAAGGTTTACCTCGGCATTTTCAACATGCTCAATATTTTTTAACTGTTTTTCGATACGCCTGACACACGAGGCGCAACTCATGCCTTCAATGCTCAGTATTTCTTGATAATTAGGGGCTTTAGTATTTTTTGTTTTCATAACAACCTCTGTCGTTTTTAACTATATTTTTAATCTTATTTTCAAATCTATAATGACAGCATATAGGTTGACATCATGGTAAGGTCAAGCGTATTTCTATAATACTTTTAAACCCGTTTATAGCAGCGTCTTATATTTATCGTTGAATACAAAATAGCTCAATTATGGTTTATTGTTGAAGGTGTGGCGGCATTAATTCTAAAATAGGGCAGGATAAATGGCTGATAATAAGATAAACTGCCCAGCGAGCGCTGATAGGGTTCGATAGCTCTCGATAGCTCTCGATCAATTCACTGTATTTGGCTACTAGCGAATAAAACATCAATAATAATAAACGCTGCTAACAATGACAGAGTACGCCGTCAACAGCAGGTGATATCAGCACCGTTAACACAAAACATTTATACAAGACCATTGATATTAAGGCACATCACTATGGAAGAAGTACCAAATACGATAGAACAAAGACCCGTATTCATGCCCAAAGTCAACAGTGACAATTTGGTAAAAACGGATATGGTTATGTTTGAGCGACATGTGGGATTTGCGACCAGACAAAAGAAAAAATCCATCAATGACTTACAGCAAGTCATTCGCAAAAAGTATGGATTTAAGCAAGTTTTAGAGCTGTCTAGCAAATCTGGTAATAAGCTGAGTTTTCCGCTAAGCCCGTTTAGCTTAAAAATTACCGATGAGCATGATGGCAATCCATATAGTGTCGAAAATGCTTTTCAAGCCAGTATGGTTTTTGAAGATGGTGGTCCTTATACGGATTTGCTAACAGTAGCGCCAAGACAAGCCCGAAAGGATGAGCGGTTGATGACCTCGGGCGAGCTCATTGGCTACAATTACTTTGGTATGGAATGGGGCGTAGAGCCGTTAACGACATTTTATGATTGGCTGTACGTGAATGCGCTCAAGCAAAACCCTCAGCTGCATGAGGAAGTGATTCAATATCAAGGGTTTACTGATATTACCTTTAATCCTAAAAAATCCATCCATAGTGCAGCGTATGCGTTGGCGCTGTTTGTGGCACTGCACAAACGAGAATTACTCGATAATGTTGAAGACCCAATGGCATTCTACGATTTATGCAATAATTTTAAAATCAGCAATACTGAGCACCTATTAGAAGAAGGTTGGATCTGATTATTAAGTCAGCGCTTGCTTAAGTTTGCTTGAACCGAAAGCTACGATACATAATGTGTCGTAGTTTTTTTATGTCTCTATGTTTAGAGCTATATATTCTCATCCCAGTACGGCGGCGTACCATAGTAGTTGGTCATAAAGTCGATAAAGCATCTGACTTTGTGAGGTAGTAGTTTTCTATGGGCGTAGACGGCATACAACCCTAAAGGGCTAGGTTCATATTCTGGCAATACTACGACCAACTTGCCAGTACTTAACGCTTCGCTAGCAATAAAAGTTGGCTGTAATATCAATCCTCCGCCTGCAATAGCTGCTTCAACGAGTACGTCGCCATTATTACTATGGAAAACGCTACGTTCTTTGAATTGTTTGGTTTTTAGGTATTTGTAAATTTGACCCTTAGTTTCGACATTCATATAGCTATAATGCAAATAGCGATGCGACTCTAAATCCTCAAGTTGCTTAAGTGTGCCATGAGCTTTGAGGTACTCGGGCGAGGCGCATAACACCACGCGAATCGGAGCAATCTGCTTGGCGATAAGCGACGAGCTTTGGAGCTGTCCGATACGCAGGGCAATATCAAACCCTTCTTCAACGATATCTACTTTTCGATCACTCAACTGCAGATCAACGGTAACTGAGGGGTAGCGCTCCTGAAAATCAGTGATGAGTTTTGCCATATGCTTTAAGGCAAAGGACACGGGCGCACTGATTCGCAAGACGCCTTTAGGATGCTGCTGTAAGCCGCCTAACTGCGATGCCATCTCATCAATACTCAATAAAATCTGCTGCGCGTGCGTAAAGTATTGACTGCCAGCTTCTGTCAGGCTGACTTTGCGTGTAGTGCGGTTGAGCAGGCGAGTATGTAGTTCCTCCTCTAGCTTTGCTACATACTTGCTTACTAGCTGCGGCGAGAGCTGCATCGTAATAGCCGCTTTACTAAAGCTGCCTTCTGTCACTACCGCGACAAAAGCACGCATGGCATCGATTCTATCCATATCTGTCCCTATAATTCTCTCGATATCAAATTCATTATAAACATTATGTTGATAATTATTCAATATAACTGAGCTTACTCTTTTATAGCGTTGATAGTAAAGTGTGCCTATATCATTTTCGACACTATTTATTCTAATCATACGTTATGGAGTAAGCATCAATGAAATCATCACTATTAGATACTATTTTGACATCAAAAGCTGGAGCAGCGGCCTTAGTGCTTCGGGTACCCGTTGGCCTGATTTTAGCAGCCCATGGCGCCCAAAAGTTGTTTGGTTGGTTTGGTGGCAATGGATTGGCAGGCACTGCCCAGTGGTTAAGCAGTATGGGTATGGAGCCTGGCTACTTGATGGCGATATTGGCAGGTGGTGCTGAGTTCTTTGGTGGTCTGGCTCTGGTATTAGGTTTGCTAACCAGACCAGCTGCTTTAGCCGCAGCTTTTACCATGTTGGTGGCTATTTTTTCTGTCCATATCAGCAATGGGCTATTTGCTGATAATGGTGGTTATGAATACGCATTAACCTTGATGGTCGCTACGTTTGCTCTAGCCATCCAAGGTGGCGGTTCCTTCAGTATGGATAAGGTATTGTCAGAAAAATTAGGCTAGGTTTTATAGTTGTAAATGGTTTTATTCAATTTTCGTGAATAAAGCTGTTTAATTAGAGCCATTTAATAAAAGCAACAAGGGGAAAGCCATGACAACACTTTTATCTAATGAGTCAGTCAGCCAGCCTGTACTGTTTATACCGCATGGTGCAGGGCCTTGTTTTTTTATGGATTGGCAACCAGCAGATACGTGGTATGAGATGGCAACGTTTTTAGAGGGCATTTCTGCTCGTTTGCCTGAGCGACCAAAGGCTATCTTAATCATTAGTGCACATTGGCAAACGGCTGAATTTAGTATTACTTCTAGTAAACAACCTAATCTCATTTATGATTATTATGGCTTTCCTGAGCATACTTATAGTTTGAGTTATCCAGCCTCAGGCGCGCCAGCATTGGCGGAGCAAGTCAGTAGTCTATTGACAGAGGCAGGGGTAGGTAATAAACAAGATGCGGAGCGCGGTTTTGATCATGGGGTATTTATACCGCTTAAGCTAATGTTTCCTGAGGCGGATATTCCAGTGGTCCAACTATCCTTGCGTCATGATTTAGACCCACAAGCGCATTTAGCTGCTGGTCAAGCACTGGCGTCACTGCGTACAGAGGGTGTGCTAATCGTCGGTAGCGGCATGAGCTTTCATAATATGCGTGGTTATGGCGATACCAGTTTTACTGAACCATCAGAGCGTTTTGATGAATGGCTAACGAATACTGTGGAATCAGCAGATTCGGATAAACGACTCACGGCCTTGACCAATTGGAAAAATGCTCCTCACGCGCTTGACTCACATCCGTTAGGGGCAGAAGAGCATTTGTTACCGCTTATGATAGCGGTGGGTGCAGCAGGACGTGACAAAGGGCACAAGATTTACTCCCAGCAAGTGCTAAAAACGCAGTTGTCTGCCTTTCAGTTTGGGTAAGTATTTTGAAAAGCATAGATCACGGTGTTTCAGCGTAATTGTCAAAAATAAAACAACCTTTGAATCTCAGAATCAAAGGTTGTTTTATGTTAATAGAGCAGTTATTAACAATATATCAAATAAGAGATGTTATCTCTTATTTGATATATTTTGCCACTACATTATTTCCGTCAAGCTCAAATTTATAAGTATTGAGCACAATACTCTCATCATCTAAACACTGGCCAGTAGCAAGGTTAAAGCGCTGCTTATAGATAGGTGAAGCCACATAAAGTACTTCTTTTGCTGTTCCTGTATCATCTGTAATCGTGGTGCCACCAATCAACCCTCGAGACAGTACATTGGCTTGACTGAATGGATCGTAGTTATCAAGAGCAAATAAATCGTTTTTCTTGGTGCGAAAAATAGCAATTTGTTTGCCATCTATCAGGGCGCAGACACCGGTTTCAGGAATGATATCGTCAAGTGTACAAATAGTCTGCTGGTTCATGAGGCGGTATCCTTAGTGATGATAATATTGCTCTGTATGAGTGGTAAATCATGAGTGACAAGCTGCAAGTCACAAAAACATGAGTCAAAAAACAGCGCCTTGCTTTTTGTGATAACTAACAAGGCACTCCTCCTTGGCTAGGCCAATTCAACCAGGTTGATGGTTGCTTTTTCCGCATCAGTCGCTGGGCGAATCTGCTCACGATCAGTCACGAAAACGACATTATCATCGCCTTTCTCACTGTTTACAAAATGACGGAAACGCTTGAGTTTTTCGGTGTCGTTAATCGTCGCCGCCCACTCACACACGTAATTGTCGACCAATAACTGCATTTGTGCTTCGAGCTCATCTGCTATGCCTAAACTGTCTTCAATAATGACGGCTTTTAGATAATCAAGCCCGCCATCTAAGCTTTCACGCCACTTTGAGGTGCGCTGTAGCTTGTCCGCTGTTTTGATATAAAACATAATGATGCGGTCGATGTATTTGACCATGGTTTCGGTATCGAGATCGGTGGCGAACAGCTCGCCATGACGCGGGGTAATACCGCCATTACCGCAGACAAATAGATTCCAGCCGTTTTCAGTCGCAATCATGCCAAAGTCTTTACTTTGCGCCTCAGCACATTCGCGCATACAGCCTGACACACCCATCTTGATTTTGTGCGGTGAGCGCACGCCTTTATAACGATCTTCTAATCTCAAGGCGAGGCCAATGCTGTCATCGACTCCGTAACGGCACCAGTTATTGCCAATACAAGATTTCACGGTACGTAAAGATTTACCATAGGCATGGCCAGTCTCAAAGCCTGCTTGCACCAGTTGCGTCCAAATATCAGGCAATTGCTCCATGCGTGCGCCAAACAGATCGACCCGCATCCCACCAGTGATTTTGGTGTACAAATTAAACTGCTTCGCCACTTGACCCAGTACGATGAGCTTGTCTGCAGTAATTTCACCGCCCGGCACACGCGGTACGACGGAATAAGTGCCGTCTTTTTGGATGTTACCTAAGTAGTAATCGTTACTGTCCTGTAGTGGTGTCAGTTCGGTTTTGAGTACGTAGTCATTCCAGCATGATGCCAAAATAGAGGCGACCGTTGGTTTACATATCTCACAGCCATGGCCGCTGCCATGTTCAGTCAGTAACTCATCAAAGGTTTTGATACCGTGCACGCGAATCAGGCTATATAAATCTTGACGAGAATAAGCAAAGTGCTCACACAAGTCATTGTTTACTTCGAAGCCCATGGCGGTGAGTTGATAGCTGACCGTATCTTTGACCATAGGGGCACAGCCGCCACAGCCACTACCAGCACTGGTCATGGTTTTTACATCGCTGACGGAGTATGCGCCGTTTTCAACGGCCGAGCAGATAGCACCTTTGGTCACGTTATAACAAGAACAAATCGTGGCGGTATCTGGCAGATTGTCGATGCCCATCACGGGTTTTTCGACATTGGGTAGTATCAGACTTTCGGGATGTGCAGGTAGGTCAATGTCATTTAAATACAATTGCAATAGGTTGTTGTAGTCTTCGGTGTCGCCTACCAATACGGCACCAAGCAAGCGCTTGTTATCCGGTGTAGTAACCAGTTTTTTATAGATGCCCTCAGCAGGGTTTTGATACAGATAGCTTAAGCTGCCTTCGCTTGTGCCATGTGCATCGCCAATACTACCCACATCCACACCCATCAGTTTTAACTTGGTGCTCATGTCAGCACCCGTAAATATCTGCTTGCTATCACCAGCAATTTGCGCGGCACAGATACTGGCCATATTGTAGCCGGGAGCCACCAAGCCAAATACTTTGTTGTCCCATACTGCGCATTCGCCTACGGCGTAAACATGATCGGCATTGGTGCGACATTGCTCATTGATCAAAATACCACCACGCCCGCCCATTTCGATACCGCATTCTGGGTTGTTTTTAATAAGGCCATCTTGCGGTCTAATACCAGCGCTAAACACAATCATATCGGTCGTTAGAGAGGTGCCATCTGTAAACTCCATGGTTAAATGTTGATCATCACCGTTGGTGTCATCAGAGTTCGGCGCAGTATTAGACAGAATCTCTTTGGTGTTTTTCCCCGTCAGTACTTTGACACCCAGTGCTTCTATTTTTCGCTTTAAAATCTCACCGCCAGCGGCATCGAGCTGAACGCCCATCAATTGCGGCGCGAACTCGACCACATAAGTATCAAGCCCTAGCGTCACGAGCGCTTTTGCGGCCTCAAGCCCCAGTAAGCCACCACCAACCACCACGCCTTTTTTAACAGTGGGCAGCTCAGCAATCGCTAAAATCTCATCTAAATCTGCAATGGTACGGTATACGTGGCAGTGCGGATGCTCGCGGCCTGGGATGGGCGGCACAAAAGGATATGAGCCCGTCGCTAGTACCAACTCAGAGTATTCAATAATCTCGCCTGCCTCAGTAGTAATACACTGACTGGCCGAATCGATATCTACAATGCACTGATTCAAATGCAAATTAACTTTTGATAATTCGTAAGCCGTTAAATCTACTAGGTTCAGCTTACTGGCATCTTTATGTTCAAAGTAGCTCGACAAATAAACACGGTCATAAGCAGGGCGGTCTTCTTCAGCAAATACATGAATGTCAAATTGCTGGTGTAGTCCTTGCTCAATTGCTCGTTCAATAAAGTGATGACCGACCATACCGTTGCCAATCACCACCAAATTGCCTTTGTTTTCTGTGCTCAATGCAGTGCTACTCATGCGTCTGTCCTTAGTAATGGGGCTGGTTGGATACGGTAATCGTTTATTTTTTTATCACGCTATAAACGGTTTCGTTTCTCAACAACAGCTGATAAACAGCATTTAATACCTACTATTACAGAGCATTCAATAATCATGCCATTGCACTTTGATTAGCTGAGTTTTTGCGCGTTGCTACTAGGCATAAAGGTATGTCGTATCGGGACCAGTCGCTTATGTAATAAGGTTTTTAAGTGAGCATGATTAGCGCTATTACTTACCAAAAATCAGGATGGATACCGTTGTTGCCGACTGCAATGTCAGAAGTTAATGCACCAAAATAGATACTGCTGTGCCCCAAGTTGGATGTTATTACTGTTTATAAGGGAGGCTAATGGAGTGTTTTAAACCTGCTGTGTTAATGCTTTATTAGCATAAGCGTCAGGTGTGATGATGGTTATAGACCCGCCAGTAAAGGCGCCTAGAGACTCAATAAGCGTTGGTCTTTATACAGATTTGGCAGCGTACAAAAATAACTGGCATAACCATTGCACCGCCTGAAACATTGCTACTTATCATATTTGAACACTGCATTTTTTGAACACTTAGTACCTTTAGTACGTTGTCAGAACCCTGAAGTTAATCATTTGAGGAAGTTGCCTATGTCATCATCAGCCCCCGTTGCACCTAGTAAAGACAAGCTTAATGTTTTGTCATTTACGGGTAAAAATAAAATCCTTCATTTAGGTTGGATGGCATTTTTCCTTACCTTTTTTGTATGGTTCAACCATGCACCATTTTTATCAGCGATTGAAGAAACACTCAATCTGAGTAAAGACCAAATCAAAACGTTACTCATTTTAAACGTAGCATTGACCATTCCTGCCCGTGTGATTATCGGGATGCTGACAGACCGTTTTGGCCCTCGCATTGTATATACCGCCATTTTAGCCATTGGTGCTATTCCTTGTTTTACCTTTGCGTTCGCGCAGGATTACAACACCTTGGCGCTGTCTCGGTTTTTGCTGGGTTTTGTTGGTGCAGGTTTTGTGGTGGGTATTCGTTTGATGAGTGATTGGTTTCCAACCAATGAATTGGGGACGGCTGAAGGTATTTATGGCGGTTGGGGTAATTTTGGCTCGGCAGCAGCGGCACTGTTATTACCAACTATAGCGATTGGTGCAGCAGCAGTGTTCGGTGGTGATGAAGGGTGGCGTTATGCAACAGCCACATCAGGGGTCGTGATGGCGCTTTATAGCATTATTTTTTATAAGATGGCGCGTAATACACCCAAAGGGGCTACTTATTTTAAACCCAAAAAATCAGGTGCCATGATGGTGACGTCATCGGGTGATTTTTGGTTAATGATGGTTTTTAAACTGCCTATGTATTTGGCATTGGCATTATTGGCATGGAAACTATCACCTGATGGTGTGAGCTTATTGAGCCAGTCTAGTGTCACCATGGTCTATATTGGCCTTGCGATACTGTATGTTTACGAGTTCATCAGCAGCTACCGCTTTAATAAAGAGGTTTTCACCACGCCTGTACCAGTGGCGCATCGTTATGATTTTAAGCAAGTAGGTATCTTAAACATTTTATATTTTGCCACTTTCGGATCAGAGCTTGCCGTCGTGTCGATGCTACCTCTATTTTACCAAGAAACTTTTAGTTTATCGATTGTGATGGCAGGGGTATTGGCATCTAGCTATGCCTTTATGAATCTCATGTCACGCCCAGGTGGCGGTTGGCTCAGTGATAAGTTTGGTCGCAAAATAACTTTATTGATTTTGACAGCTGGTTTGGCTATCGGGTATCTGTTGATGGGCTTCCTTGACTCAACGTGGCCACTGGCATTGGCATTGTTAATCACAATGTTTTGCTCATTCTTTGTACAGGCAGGTGAGGGTGCTGTTTTTGCAGTGATTCCTCTGATCAAACGCAGCATGACAGGGCAGTTTGCAGGGATGACAGGCGCGTATGGCAATGTTGGATCAGTCGTGTATTTAACGGTGCTGAGTCTGGTGTCTTATCAGGTGTTTTTCTTTGTAATTGCAGCGACCGCAGTGGCTGGATTCTTTGCCTTGTTTTTCTTAAAAGAGCCAGAAGGCATCATTATTGAAGAAATGCCAGATGGTACATTTGCCGAAATACAAGTAAGTCATAAATAGTACGGGGTGAAGACAGATGACGATAGCACACGCAGCAAACGCCAACAGAAACTATAGTCAAAATGCTGATGAGACGGTAGCTAATATCAATAATTCGTCATCAACAGGTTCAGGTCAGTTTGTTGCTATTGATGAGACTAATGAAAGTAAGAGTATTGATGATGGCAGCACTGCATTATGGTGGCTTGATTTTTTTACTATGGCAGGTCGCAAGACTGAAAACCAAGACAGCTTACTTATCACCACCTGCTTGCCCTATCAATGTTCAGGTGCAGAATCATCTAATGCTAATCGCTCAATATCTCAAGCAAGATCTCACCCGTCCTCATCAGCCCCATTATTGGTGCTGATGGCAGATGGGGTCAGCGCTTGTCAGTTTCCAAAACAGGCAAGTCGACTGGTAGTGAATACCATTGCCCACAAAATCACATTAGGGTTGACTGCACTGACACAATCGCAAGATGAGTCGTCATCCATTAGTTTTGACGATGATCAAGTCGCTAGTATCATCAAAACAGCAGTCAACAAAGCCAACGATATCTTATATTTTCCTCAAGCGTATCAACGGGTGCCGCCGTTGTTGTCTACGTTATCAGGCTTGCTCTGTATTGGTGACCGTATTCACCTGTTCCATACAGGTGACTCTCGAATATACCGCGTTGGGGTAGATTGTTTAACAGTATTGAGCAAAGACCACCGCGTGCATCGCGGCCAAGATAAAGGAGCACTTGCTGCAGCTATCGGCGCAGATAGCCAGTTAGAGCTACAACAATCGGTATTTACCCTTCATCAAAACGAGTGTTTGGCTATCATGACGGATGGGGTTTATGAGTATATAGAGCCCACAGAGTTGCAATTTGAGCTGTGCAGCAGTGCGACTGATATATTTCAGTTGATGGACACCACACACAAATTACCGCTAGGTTTCAATACCAGTCAAGCCGTGTGCGAGCAAGCCTTTAGTGCAGGTAGTCATGACAATCTAAGCATGGTCATGCTGAGTATGAACACACGCTCAGCCCATTTTACTTCTATCAATGGCTCCAAGGGTATTAGTCATTTAAATGGCATTGACTTTGATAATCTGGATACGGTCATACATGATGTGAATCGCTATCAGCTGCCAACCGATTTACAGATAGGCGATCATATTGACGGCTTTACTGTGATTGGTATCATTGCTCGTACTGCTCGCAGTCACGTGTACTGGGTAAAAGATGAATACAACCATGACTTTGTTTTAAAATCACCCAGTTTAGACTCTGTTGCCGATGGTCACTATCTGCGTGATTTTCTAAAAGAACGTAAAATTGGTTTGAGCCTATCAAAACATCGCCGCGCAGGAGAGTCGGCTTACAATCAAGCTGATCCCAATCGATTGCCTGTCAATCCTGCATCCAACAATAGTGGTCATAACGTGGGCTCTGGGCTCAGTGAGTCGGGGCTGCTGCGTTACTATCCAGTACCAGCAAGTACCACATACTTATATCATTTGACTGAATATATCGCCGGTGAGAGTTTACGGAACTTTATGGATCGTCATGCGCCTTGTGATGTGTGGCAAACCTTTGATTTACTCACCAAAATTGGCATGGCGGTTCGGGTCATGCATCGCAACTATCTACTGCATCAAGACATCAAACCCGAAAACATTCTTTTAACCAAATCAGGCGCGGTCAAACTCATTGATTTTGGTTCCGCCAGCTCCTCCATCTTAAAAGACAGCACTCGACCACCAAATGGTGATTTGCACTATGCTGCACCAGAATATTACACCGATGCACCAAAAGGTGTGCATTCTGACTTGTTCTCAATTGCAGTGATTGGCTATGAATTGTTGACGGGACAATTGCCATTTAATACCCAGACACTAATGATGCCAAACCAAACACTAATGATGCCCGCGCAGCCGCTACGGCAGCAGAATGTGCCTGACGCCAGCCAACAGGCACTCATGCGTGCGCTGCATGTCAATACTAACGCGCGCTATCAAGCCATTGGTGAGTTTTTACAAGATTTTAACCCTGATAATAAAGCGCACAGCCGTGACCCAGAACCTCTCATTAAGCGTAACCCTCTACTGGTATGGCATGGCATTTGCTTCATAGAGTTTGTCATCATTTTATTATTGTTGGCATACTTTTCATGACACGCTGTTTTGCATTCAATGCTGCTCCGCGCGGCTAAGGACTTTTCTGTTTATGTCACTATCTATGTCGCAAGCCGCAACTACGGTAGATACTCATACCAACACTCACGCCTTAGCATCAGACCATCAAAAAAACGCTGGCATCGTTATTATCGGGGCGGGCATGGCAGGCAGTCGTTTTGCCATTGAGCTTGCTCGTACGCATTCAAATGATGACACCGCCCGTTTGCCAATTACATTAATCAGTAAAGAGCCGCACGTGGGCTATAACCGAATTATGTTGTCACCTGTATTGGCTGGCGACACAGCATTTGAAGATACTTATTTATATGACAACTCAGAGTATGAGCAGCTAGGTATTACCGTGTTGGCTGGGGTTGCGGTAGAGACAATAGATACCAAGTGCCAGTGTATTAAGCTAGATGATGGGCAAACACTCAACTATGCCAAGTTAGTAATGGCCACAGGGTCAACTGCCCGAGTCATTCCGTTCCCCAATCACACGGCTAATGGCGTGCATGTGTTTCGAGACCTTGCCGATGTGACCGCTCTGATGGACTATGCCCGCCAAGGAAAAACGGGTTTGGTGATTGGCGGTGGCGTACTGGGATTAGAGGCTGCATGCGCGTTGGCGGCACAGGGTGCGAGCATGACGGTCATTCATATGGATGGTCATGTACTCAATCGTCAATTAGACCTGCCAGCTGCCGAGCTTTTGCAAACTGAGCTCGGTCGCCGCGGGGTTGGTCTCGCGGTTTCTGCACATACTGAGGCTATCGAAATGAATGATGTAGGAGAAGTGTGCGGATTGTCTTTAAAAGACGGGCGCACGCTAGTGGCCGATTTTATCGTGATGGCAGTGGGTGTGATACCCAATGCAGCGCTTGCCAAGCAAAGCGGACTCGAGGTTAATCGCGGTATTGTGGTCGATGATTTTATGCACACCAGTTGTCCTAATGTTTATGCGATTGGTGAGTGTATAGAGCGAGAAGGCGAGCTATTTGGAATGGTGGCGCCGGTCAATCAGCAAGTGGATACGTTGGTCACGGTTTTAAAAGAGGCTTTGATAGAAAACGATATAAATGTGATAGACAATAAAGCTGCCGTGCCAGATCACTGGGTTCCTTTTATCAGCAAACCGTTGTCATTAAAATTGAAAGTATCTGGCATGTCGGCATTTTCTGCAGGGCAAATCGCTTTTGATGACGAAGCTGCTAATGCTGTTGAAACCCTCGTATATCGTCAGCCTGACTTAAACCATTATCATTGTCTGTACCTCAAAGAAAACAAACTCATTGGTGCTGTGCTTTATGGGGACACCAGCGATGGCAGCTTTTATAGCCAGTTGATTATGGATAACGTTGATATTACGCCTATCAAAGACACACTCATATTTGGCGAGGCATATTGTCATTTGGATGAAATAATGCCAAGCAATTCGCCAACTACGGAAGTAGATATAGAGCTTGATGATACGGACAAGAACATCAATCATCATAAAGCGGCCGAACTGTTAGAGGATGCATTATGAATGACGCTACCGCCAATGAATCTGCTAGCAAAGTAGTGCCAGCTAATAAATCGAACAACCTGCCTAATAGCGTGCAAAAAGCAACAGGCCGAGTCATTGAGACACATGATATAAGTGCTGCCAAAAATATCAAAAAAGCACTGTCGTCCTCTGATGACGATTTGGTTGATAGCTCAATTGATGACTTGATCGATAGTTCGATAACCACCATTCGAACAACGTGCCCTTATTGCGGAGTGGGATGCGGTGTTTTAGCGAGCGTGAATGAGACAGAGGTGCTAAGCGTCAAAGGAGATCCTGAGCATCCGGCTAACTTTGGTAAATTGTGCTCAAAAGGGAGTGCACTGGCACAAACACTGGGCACCGCGCGCCGCTTGACCGAGCCATATTATCAAAACAAGCAAGCAGTCATGCAACAGCATAAACCTATGCAATTGGGTAATTATTTCAATGCTATAGACGTATCCGACAAGCCACTTATAAATCAGACAGACTGGGACACCGTTTTAGATGACGTGGCCAGTCGTTTAAATGACACCATCACTAAACACGGGCGAGACAGCATTATGTTTTATGTCTCAGGTCAATTGCTGACTGAAGACTATTATGTGGCCAATAAATTTATAAAAGGGTTTATCGGTAATAACAACATCGACTCCAACTCTCGGCTGTGCATGTCATCCGCAGTAGCCGGGCACAAACGTGCGTTTGGCGCAGACCTTGTACCGGGTAATTACGAGGATTTGGAGGCTTGTGATTTATTAGTGCTGGTAGGCTCCAATATGGCGTGGTGCCATCCTATTTTGTTTGGTCGATTTTTAGCAGCCCAAAAAGCCAATCCCAATAAAAAACTGATTGTGATAGATCCGCGCCGTACGGACTCTTGTGAATTTGCCGATTTGCATTTACCAATTGCTGCGGGCACGGATACACATTTATATAATGGGTTGCTGCATTACCTAGATCAGCAGGGTTGCCAGAATGATGAATATGTTAGCCAAAGCTTGGGCGTTGATGATGCGGTGAATGCGGTCAAAGCATGGAGCATTGATGAAGTTGCCAGTGCTTGTCAAGTGTCTGCGAAAAGTATCCGCCAGTTCTATGAATGCGTTGCCGCCACTGATAAAACAGTCACGGCGTTTAGTATGGGCGTCAATCAATCACAAAGCGGAACCGATAAGGTCAATGCCATTATTAACACTCATTTGTTCACAGGGCGTGTGGGCAAAGTAGGGGCCAGTCCGTTTTCACTCACTGGACAGCCTAATGCAATGGGTGGACGAGAAGTAGGCGCCCTTGCTAATTTGTTGGCGGCGCATTTAGAACTAGATAATACCGATCACCGGCAGCTCGTGGCAGACTTTTGGCAGTCGTCTCAGCCTATCTCCCCAAACGTGGGTGTGAAAGCCTGCGATGCGGCCGCTGCCATATTTGATGGTCGTATCAAGGCCATTTGGATTATGGCCACTAACCCTGTGGTCAGTTTGCCAGATGCGGATAATTTTCGCCAAGCGCTTGCTGAATGTGATTTGGTGATTGTCTCTGATTGCTCGGTAGACAGTGATACGGTGAAGTGTGCCGATATTGTATTGCCTGCTCAAGGGTGGGGCGAAAAATCTGGAACGGTCACCAATTCTGAACGGCGCATCTCTCGGCAGCGGACATTAACACCTGCGGTGGGCGTTGCCAAACCAGATTGGTGGATACTGTCTCAAGTTGCCACACGCATGGGGTTAACGGGATTTGATTACCAACACCCAAGCGAGATATTCAATGAGCATGTGGCATTGACCGCTTATGGCAATACGCACAACCAAAGCCCATCCAATTCTAATAAGACCTATCCTCGCTACCTGAATCTTAGCAAAGACTTGTCTGCTTTAATGACAGATGAGGTGCCAGCCGATAAACCTGTTCAACAACATATTAGCCAGCATATTAATCAGAACGGCAATCAAATACATACCCCAATCGCACTCAGTCAGCAAGCATACGAAGAGCTGTTACCATTTCAATGGGGCGGTACGCGTATCTCTATGATTGATAAGATAAAACCTTTAGAAAACGAGATCATTAATTCCACTGCTACTATTACTAAGTCACAGTTAATCGCTATTACGCCCTCTAATGAAGCGAGCATAGCCAATGTGCATCGACGTCAAAGAAGGAATCCCCCTCAACCGATTGGTGAGCATCAATCGCTCTTTAAACACGAATTTGAGCATGATGCTCAATCTGAAAGCCAAGCGATTCATTTACGCCTGATTACTGGCAGGCTTCGCGATCAGTGGCATACCATGACTCGTACTGGCCTTGCACCGCAGTTGAACCAACATCAGCCAATACCCACACTGACCATACACGCTAACGATGCACAGCAACTGGGCGTTCAAGACAATGACTTTGTGCAACTGCATCGTAGGTATGAAGACTACGAAAAGTATGAAAGCTATGAGAACGGCGTGACCAGTGATGGCATAGTCAGTGATACCGCGATGAGTACGGCTAAGGATAGTAAAGAACCCGTGAGTACCGTAATGGCGCAAGTTGCCATTAGCGATACGTTGCGCGTTGGTGATGCATTTATGCCCATGCATTGGAGCAATGCTTTTGCTAGCTTCGCTCGTGTAGGTCCTCTTATTCCAACAGTCGTCGATCCGCATTCAGGGCAGCCAGAGCTCAAAAATTCGGCGATCAGTGTCACGCCCGTACCTATGCAATCATTTGGCAAGATTTTGGTGCATCCTGAGTGGCAAGACGCCGTTATAGTGCAATTACGTACTATTTTGGCCAATTTTTCTGCCCAAGCGTCAGAGAAAGAATTGTCTGAAACAAAATGCGAAGCACGTTCAAATAATATTGTGTCAGAGGCATTACCTGCACTTACTTGGAGTTTGAGTCATCAAAATAATAGTGTATTGATTAATCTCGCTAGCCCGATGGTGGAGGCTAGCAGTACCTTAGCGTGCCCTGAGTTTTGGCAGCAGTTTATGGCCTCTATGCAATCATTATCACAGCCAAACTCTCAAGAGCGTGTCATGCATACGGCGTTTACGGTCGATAATGTACAGAATCAATTACGTTTTATTGTGACGCAATCTGCACCTGAGATAGACTCAAATAACACTGCTATAAATCGTCAAGTATCTGATGATGAAAAGCCCAGTACACAACTGATTATGGCTGTTTATGTTGCCCCAACGCAAAAGCAATTACCGAGTGTACGCTGGCTCGATAGCTGCTTTATGGATACCAGCCAAATACCTGTCAATCAACGATACAAATGGTTACTCGCGGGACGGCCTGCCAGTGGTTATGTTGATCCAGGTCCCTTGGTATGCTCTTGTATGTCAGTTGGAAAAAACACCATTCTCAACGCTATCACACAGCATGGTTGTACTAGTGCGACGGCAGTGGGTAAGCAATGCCGAGCAGGTACCAATTGTGGCTCTTGCGTGGGGCAAATCAATGCATTAATCGCAGAATGTGCCCCCTTGGCGCAAGCTTAGATAGTCGTGTGGCACGTCGCTTGCAACCTTTTATATGCAATTACTGGTTGAGTGTTGTGTTATGAACAATAAGCCATTTTAGGGTAGGGGTTTATTAACAACTTTGCTTGTGGTTGCCCATTTTGCTGTATTCACGCTGTTATCAGGAGTCACCACCATGACCAATATATCTGCCGCTACCCCAACGCATTTGACCTATCAGCTAATGGATCAACACTGCGCAGAAAACGTGCAAACTTGCACCAAAAGAGGCACTGTGCATCTGATTGGCGCAGGATCTGGTGACCCTGAGCTATTAACCTTAAAAGCGTGGCGAGTAATGCAGCGCGCAGAAGTGGTGTTATATGACAGTCTGGTGTCTGAGGATATTTTGGATATGTGCGCGAGCACGGCTGAAAAAATATTCGTTGGTAAGCGCCGAGCCAATCATGCATTGCCACAAGAAAGTATTAACGAGCTACTGGTCAAACACGCGCTGGCAGGAAAAATAGTGGTTCGCTTAAAAGGTGGCGACCCTTTTATTTTTGGACGCGGCGGCGAAGAGCTACAGGAAGTGGTACGTCATGGCATTCATTTTGAGTCTATTCCAGGTATTACTGCCGCCAGTGCCGCTGCTAGCCGTACAGGAATTCCACTAACGCACCGTGACCATGCTCAATCGGTCAAGTTTGTCACTGCTTGCAAAAAAAATGGCGCGCCTAATAACGATTATAGTGAGCTAATGGACAGCAGCCAGACAGTTGTGTTTTACATGGGTTTGCACCGTTTGCATGAGATGACACAAGGGTTGATAGCAGCGGGGCGCTACAGCGAAACGCCTTTTGCTATCATTAGTCATGCCAGTATGCCAACGCAGCAAGTACTTATCGGCACATTAAGTGATATCGCTGATCAGCAAGCTGAAGCAAAACTGCCAACCCCTGCACTATTGATTATGGGTGATGTGGTCACTTTATATCATAAGTTTGCAGACTATAATCTTGGCGCCATGGGTAAAGGTGAGTTTGTTGATGTTGATAAAGTGATAAGCAGTAATGATTTAATACCCGATTTGGAAAGTATTGCGTAGGATAACTATGTTTAAGAGACTGTTATTTTAATAAACTTGTATTAACGTGATTATGTGAACCTGTCCAGAATTTTGTGTAGGACCATGTTTAGTCTAGATAATACTTACATCAAGTTTAAGAATGTTCGATGTCGTTTCAAAGTTGGCTATAGCTAAGTTACTTATTATAGATTTCGCAATTGCTCGATTAACCAACGATGTATGCCACTATCAGTAGTACGTGGATGCCATGCTGCGATGACCTTAAAAGTAGGCGGTAATGCTTCAACCTTAAGCTCTTTGACCTTATTGCTCGGCAATAATCGCGAAGGATAAAACGCAATCATGTCAGTCGTGTGCAAAATATCTGGTACGGCTGAAAAGCTAGGAACCGACATCACAATGTTTCGTTTTAGACCTTTTTCTGCAAACCATTGATCATGAGAGCCACGTAAATTAGCACGTGAAGGTGACACGACTAGCTGCGCGTGTGCAGCCACTTGCGCCAGCGTTAATGGCTCTGTGGCAAAAGTATTTTCACAACCCGTCACGCATAAATGTTGCTCTTCAAATAAAGTCACATACGATAAGTTATCAGGGATAAATTCAGGAAAGGTAATCAACAAATCAAGCTCGCCTGCTGCAATCAGCTGATTGATATTGTCTGAGGCAAAATCACGTACGATCAACTTCAAGTCTGGTGCGTCGCGTCGCGTAATATTAAACAATTGCGGTAATAATGCCTGCGTCGCATAGTCAGTCGCACTAATCGTAAAGATGCCCTTGTAGGTTTGCGGCATAAAAACCTCTGGCTCTAACAAATCTTCCAACTTTTTTAAGATATGGTCAAGGGGTTGCTGCATCGATAGCGCCTTTGGCGTTGCCACCATGCTATTCCCTTGACGAATAAACAAGCGATCATCAAACACCTCGCGTAACTTACGCAGCTGCTCACTGATGGCTTGTTGGGTCAGCCCCATCTTGCGTGCGACTTGTGACAGGTTTTTCAGATCAAGCAGTGCTTGTAATACTCTAAGCTGCTTAATATCGAGCCGATTCATTCCATTCATCATTCATACCATTAATAGTTGTATCTTAAACAATAACTGGTTGTTTCTAATTGTACCCTCAAAACGCTATGCTGACCAACATTGCTTAAGTAGCCACTAAATGGGCTATTAAGCATCAAAACAGGCCAAATACACTCAATAATAAGCCAACAGCTGCTTTAAAAGAGACACTTATGACACAAACCACTCTAAATACAAATACGTTATTTTCCCCTGTAGCACTTGGGCCTTATACGCTCAAAAACCGCATCGTCATGCCGCCATTGACACGCTCTCGTAGCACGCAACCTGACAATATCCCTAATGACTTAATGGCCAGCTATTATGCACAGCGTGCGACAGCAGGCTTTATGGTGACGGAAGGTACGCAGATTGAGCCAAGAGGCCAAGGTTATGCGTGGACGCCAGGTATCCATTCATCAGCCCAAGTTGAAGGCTGGAAAAAAGTCACGCAAGCAGTACATGACAAAGACGGTATTATTTTTGCTCAGCTTTGGCATGTTGGGCGTGTGTCTCATACCAGTTTGCAGCCGCAAGGTGCTCAGCCTGTAGGCCCATCAGCGATTGCTGCTGACAATGTAAAAGTCTTTATTGAAACAGGTCCGGGTGCAGGTGCATTGGCTGATCCAAGTGAGCCACGAGCTCTTAGTACTGATGAGGTTGGTGAACTGGTAACGATGTATGCGGCAGCTGCGCGCAATGCATTGGAGGCGGGTTTTGATGGGGTAGAGTTGCATTGTGCCAATGGGTATTTGGTCAATCAGTTTATTTCTGAGCATAGCAACACCCGTGATGACCAATACGGCGGATCGTTGACCAATCGTTTGCGCTTCTTAAAAGAAATCGTGGCTGCTGTCAGTGATGTGGTGGGTGCTGATCGTTTAGGCGTACGCTTTGCGCCTTTGTTTGCGAGTACGGATGAGACACGCGTGTATTTAGGATTGGTAGAGTCAGATCCTCATCATACGTATATTGAAGCGATCAAAGTCCTTGAGCAAGCGGGTATTGCTTATTTGTCCATTGCAGAAGCTGATTGGGATAATGCACCTGATTTACCAGACACTTTTTATCAAGCGGTCAGAGAAGAATTTTCAGGCCGTATCATTTATGCTGGCAAGTACACGGTACAAAAAGCCGTGAACATTTTAGAAAAAGGTTACGGTGATTTATTCGCGTTTGGTCGTCCTTTTATCGCTAATCCAGATCTACCTGAGCGTATCGCCAATAACTGGCCATTGAATGAAGTAGATCCTACCACGATGTATGGTGGTACCGATGTTGGCTATAGTGATTATCCTCGCTATCAAGAATAGCGAAGCACTTAAACAATGAATAAGATAAGGCCATTAATGGCCTTATTCCTATTTACAAATTTAACGCTTTTATATAAGCAGAGGCTTAATTATCAGTCGGTATCATGCCATGAATCAGAATTCTAAAGACAGACTTATACGCATATTAGTAGGATATGTCGGACTTTATCCAACGCTCCTAATTGTATTAACGTTATTGAAGCCTATAACTCAGGGTTTAAGCCTGCCAGTGGTGGTGTTAATTGAAACCATCATACTTGTTCCACTGACACAGTTGGTGTCTTTCCCACTAGCAGGCTGGGTCATTGAACGTCTGAGCAGAAAAGAGTGATCACTTTTCGCAGCGTTCACTGGTACACCATTCTCTTATTCAAGCTCATCAATCAACTGTTTCATTTCATCAATTTCACGTTTTTGAGCTTTTATAATATCATCAGCAAGCTGTTGCACACGCGGATCTTCAATATCAGCGCGACTACTGGTGAGAATGGCAATCGAGTGATGCGGTATCATCGCCTGCATCCAATCGACTTGATCGACAGTCGCTTGAGATCTAACGCCCCAAATACCAACTGCAAACATCAATACACTTAGACCATAGATCATCAAATTGACCTTGGTCTTCTTATACATATTGGTCATAAATGCCAACATGACGACTGCCATACCGGCACCCATGTATAGCGCCATATAAGCTCGGGTTTCACTAAAGTAAATGTGATCCCACTGGTAGGTATTGAAGTACATCATGATATACATGATGACAGTCGATGTCAGAATCATTAAGGTAAATTTTACATAAGGGTTCATATTTTTTTGCTTAGCAGCTTCCATGATATGACCTCCATTGTTTTGTTAAATTAAAATGGGTAGACAGTTAAAACCAGAATTTAACCCCCGCAGTCAAACTACTGCTATCAACTGATTCATTTTCTTGACGTCGTTGGCCACGAGCCTTGCCAAGCGCTGTCTCATAACTAACCCCCACATAAGGGGCTAGCTGGCGACTGAACGTCTCGTATGTCAGCCTGACCTCGGTTTCCATCTCATTAAAGCCCTTGGTAATACCATTATCATGGTCATCTTTACTAAAGGCTGTCAATCCAACCTCCGGTATGACAACCCAATGCTGATCCAAACGCCATTCGTACTCTGCGCCCAAATCAAGACGAAGTTGACCATCGGTATATAAGTAGGCTCTCGCATCCGTTTCGATAAAATAAGGCGCGGTGCCGACAATACCTGCCATTACTGCAGCGTTATCGTTTTCAGTATCGTAAGCGACACCAGCTTCACCATTCCAAAAAATGCTCAGTGGTTTCCAATAAGCAAGGGAGCTTAAGCTATCGATTTCTTTATCATCTTTAGTCTGAGCACTACCTTCCGTGCGTAGTCTTATACGATTGCTATCAGTACCGTACCAACCCGTCGCCTCGAAGTTGATTTGATCTTCATCAAACTGATAGCCCAAGTCGTCTACTGAGACTCCCCATAATGGCATGCTGCCCATCATCATGGGCTTACCATACTGCCCGTATGGAACCCCATTTGAATAGTCTGGACTGCGAGCATCAGCTGGTGGCTGCCCGCCTTGCATACCAGACATATCCATACTGCTATGATCCATGCCCGACATGTCCATACCAGACATATCGCCTGACATGTCCGTGCCGCTGTGATCCATACCCGACATGTCCGTGCCGCTGTGATCCATACCCGACATATCCATACCGCTGTGGTCCATATCAGACATATCACCTGACATATCCATGCCACTATGATCCATACTCGACATCTCAGCAGCTGTTGCCAAAGAGGATGTGAGCAAGACTAGCGATGACAAACCAATGAATGACAGATTTTTCTTAGATATTTTCATAATAAGCCTCATATTCGAAGGTTTGTTAAACGACGGCAACTTCTCTGAACATGCCGGCTTCCATGTGATACAGCAGATGACAGTGCCATGCCCATCGTCCAACTTCTCCCGTCACATCAAAGCTAATCTTTTGCGCTGGCTGAACCACAATCGTATGTTTACGTACCTGAAAGTCTCCAGATGGCGTGCGCAAGTCGCTCCACATACCATGCAGATGCATAGGATGGTTCATCATCGTGTCATTAACTAAGGTGATACGCACGCGCTCGTTAGGCTTAATATTGACAGGCGTTGCATCCTTAAACATGACACCATCTAACGCCCAAATATAGCGCTCCATGTTACCCGTTAAATGTAGCTCGATCTCTCTAGTAGGCTTGCGCTGCTCCGCAAATATAGCCTCATCCACGGAATGTAATTGGTCATAAGTCAAAACCTTTCTATCAATATCACGCAGGTTAATACCGGGGTCATCGAGGTTCATACGTGGACTGTCGACACGCATATCAGATTTAAAGTCATACTCGGTCTTAGCATGCTTTGCTTTGTAGCCTTTATCACCCAACGCACCCATCATATCTGCCATGGTCAACCATTCGATCTTGTCCATAGCAGGTATGACAGCTCGCGCGCCTTTTTTGGTCGCAAGCGTGGTCGCGACATAGCCCGAACGATCAATGTTTTGGGCAAATATGGTATGTGCGTCTTGAGTCGGCGTGACAATGACATCATAAGTCTCAGCCACCCCAATGCGGAAATCATCAATCGCAACGGGTGCGACGTCAATACCATCTGTTGCCACCACAGTCATTTTGAGACCCGGTATACGCACATCAAATATCGTCTGTGCTGAGGCGTTGATAAAGCGTAGTTTGACGGGCTGTCCCGCTTTCACTAGTTGTGTCCAATTGGCGGCTGTGGTCTTACCGTTCATAAGGTAGGTAAAAGTCTTCTCACCAGATAGATCGGTGAAATCCGTTGGCATCATGCGCATTTTATTCCACATTTTGCGCTTGTCATGAGCGGCTTCTAGATCTGTTGCTGCGATATCAGACAATAGCTTTTTGAAGTCTGGTAAATGATAATTGTCAAAATCTGCACGCTGTTTGAGCAACTTCAAGAGATTGTGCGGATCGCGGTGCGTCCAATCACTCAGCACGATTACATGGTCTTCCTCGATTGGATGACGCTCACGGCCTTTGGGTTCAATGACGATAGCACCAAGCATACCGGTTTGCTCTTGGAAACCACTGTGTGAGTGATACCAATAGGTGCCTGATTGTTTAAGTTTGAATTTATAGGTAAAGGTGCTATTTGCAGGAATACCATCGAAACTGATACCTGGTACGCCATCCATCTCAAAAGGTACGAGCAAGCCATGCCAATGGATAGAGGTTGACTCATTCATCTGATTATGAACACGAATGGTTACTGTATCGCCTTCACGCATCTTTAGCGTTGGCGCTGGCAATGAGTCATTAATCAGCGTCGCCATACTCGACTTGCCATTGACAGTAACGGGCTTCTTGCTGACATACAGATCAAACTCATTCCCAGTTAAGATAGGTACGATATGGTCAGATTTATCACTGTTGACGGCTGCATTCTGCTGGCCTTTACCGAGCGCACTATTGGCAATAGACGGTAGGGTGGACAGCATGGATGCCCCTAACAAGGTAGAAGATCCTGTCAAAAAACGCCTGCGGTTAAGCATAGTTTTGTTCATAATAATTCACCTGATTTATATCCATAAAGTGAGAGTTGGGTCTATATATTTATCAGCTAAGCCTATGACTTTGGTCATTTATTAGTAGAGCTGGATAAGCGATTTAAACGACAACCAAGCTAGATTTGCTGCTGCGGTGTGTCAATAGTTGCATAAATAGCTGTTGAGCCATCTTTGTTAAGCTGCATCACTTTATACGGCATAAATTTATCTTGGTATTCCATACCTGGGCTACCGACTGGCATGCTCGGTACGGCAAGACCGATCGCATCACTTGGCGGGTTTTTTAGGAACTGCGCCATATACTTAGCAGGGACATGACCTTCAAATACGTAGCCATCAGTAGTGACGGTGGTATGGCAAGAGCGCATTTGCTGCGGTACGCTGTAGCGCTCTTTAAACAAGGATACGTCTTCAACATTCTGTGCGGTTGCGTTTAGACCATGACCCTCGGCATAACCGACCCATTCTTTGCAACAGCCACAATTGGCATCTTTATAGACGGTGGCTGAGATGTTTTTTAGGATAGTTGGATGGGTGTCTGAATGAGCACTGACAGGCATTATTTCCGCTGTTGGTTGCTCCGTGTGCGTAGTTTGCGTAGCAACAGTTGGCTCAGTCGCTAGTGTTGAGTCAGCAGCAGCGGAATTAGGTTGACTACAAGCGGCAATCGTTAACGATAATGGCAATACCACGATCGCCGAGAGCACACGGCCAGATATCAGATTATGTTCATTAATAAATCTATTAGTATAGCGTCTCATAAAACCACTCCCGAGCGTCTGTCTGACGATTAAATATTATAAAAATTAGAACCACATCACTGGATAAAATAGCACTGGACAAAATAGTGCTAGCAAAGCTTAAAACTCAAATCGCAAAAAGCAGCACTATTGAGCACTGCATTTTGTACAAAAAATCAATGTTGCATTTCGGATCCATCACCTGACATATCCATCTCACCATCAAATGACATATCCAACATACTATCGTCTAACCGAGTCGTTAGCATGGTGTACTGGTTTTCATTTAGGTCAGGTAACGATCTAATAAAAGCAACCATCGCCCATATCCTGTCATCATCATGAGTAGCGCCCCAAGCGGGCATGCCAGACGCCATAATGCCATGTTTAATCGCCCAAAAGCTTTGTCTGGCACCGGCTTCGTTTTGATAGCGCTTAACGATATCCGCCTCGGTAAAATTAGGAGGCTTTGGGTACATACCGCTACTTAAATCTGTGCTGTTGACGCCGGGAGACAAATGACAGCCTGCACACATATCTTTGTAATCTGCACCGCCCGAGCTGATCATTTCCGCCTTTTTTAAATTGGGAACCAAAATATTCTTACTGGCATGTTCAATTGAGCGTGTGCGAGCAGTTTCTAAAAAATCGTAAACCAGCGGACTATGAGCTCGATCAGCACCGATATTTATCATGCCACTAGTCACAGTAATAAAAATACCCGTAATAGCGACAAAGACAGTAAAAAGTATTCCTAACAAGAACTTCATAGGTTTGTCCTAAAAATCCATTTTCTTTAATATCTCATTACTGCTTGATCAGCTTCTCTAACAATATAGTCAAGTCTATATAAATCCGCTACAGCGTCATCCTCGCTAAGCATACTAATGTATAACTTGCACTCGGTTTCCTTGTATCGAAATTATATTGAACTGACTATAGTATTGAACTTATAAATTGATATTTAAGAGTCGCTATCGCTGCTCACACAGTGCTTTTGGTACATCGCTTTCATTTTGCTCATGTTAGCCATCATGGCTTTCATAGCAGGATCATTCATATCCATTTTGCTATGATCCATTTTTTGCATCATCTGCATATGCTTTTGCATTTTCTCACAGTTCATTTGGTCTTTTTCAGCATGCATTTTTGGATCGTGTGCCAATGCAGAGGTTGAAACAACTAAAGCTATAGCAGTTGCTACGATTGATTTAGACAGTGGCATTGATTTGAATAGTGACATGGTAAATCCTTATTTGATTTGGTATGTAGTCGAAAAGACTTTAAGATATTAAGTTACTTTAAAGCATACTTTAGTGATTCTGACAGAGAGATGACGGTAAGATTACAATTCTGTCATCTTACTATTTATGGTTTTTAATGTTGTCAGTAATCCTTTATAGTCAAGCCTATATAAATCCGATACATCGTCATCCTCGCTAAGCATACTAATGTATAACTTGCACTCGGTTTCCTTGTATCGAAATTATATTGAACTGACTATAGTATGACATCAGAGCTGATATCACTTATCGCTACCATATTTGTTGATGAAGTATTTTTCAGACTGTAGATGTTGATCTTTGTGTTCAATCTCACAAGCCACTCTCGCATCGATATAGCTTTTCATTTGTGAATTTGAGAGCTGAGCATCGTTATGATCCAAGTTTTTTGCAAACTCAGTCACAGCGTCGCAGTTGTTGATGATTGAAGTGCTTAGATCAGTCGTATGCGCATTGGCAGTGGTAGTACCGATAAGTACAGAGACTGACAGCAGTAATACTTTTTTGAATGAACCGTGAACTTTCATATAAAACCTCTTTTGTAAGTTGTTTACATTGATTACCGATAAAAATAATTCATCGTAGCTAGGGCGTGTCCTCATTTTAAAAATGGTGATAAAAATGAGATAAATTGCCGTCAAACGAGGAAAATAGTGCAGATAATATCGAGATATTGCCCAACTATTTGACGATGTTTGGCAAAATTTAGCTGTTTTTAGCCCATTTAGAGACACTCGTTTGAATTGAGGACACGCCCTAAGTATTGGATAGTAGCTAAGTATTGAAACGAGCAGCTATGTACCGTTTATATAGATTAGCAAAATAAAACTGACAGTCTGATTACGAGCACATGACATCTTTGTTAGCTACCAGTCAATGTTGTCACCTGTGCTGGTTAGAACGTTAAACAATCATGACCGTATTGAGGAATTACCATGAAAGTACTGCTGGTAGAAGATGAATTGAAGCTTGGCGAGTATATAAAAAAAGGCTTAACCGAAGCTGGGTTTATCGTGGATCATCAGCTAACAGGATTAGACGGCTATCATGCATTGATGACGGAAGAATTTAGTGTGATATTGATGGATGTGATGCTACCTGACGTTAGTGGCTTTGAGCTGGTGCGTAATTACCGAGCGGCAGGCAAGCATACGCCTGTGCTATTTCTAACCGCAAAAGATGACTTGAGTGACAAGATAAAAGGGATTGAGATTGGTGGTGATGATTATTTGACCAAACCTTTTGCCTTTGCAGAATTGATCGTCAGGATGAAAAGCTTATTACGACGTGCCAATCAAGCCGACTATCAAAGTACGATTACGCAAATAGCGGATCTCAAGATGGACATTGGCAAGCGTACGGTGCATAGAGGAGATAAGCCTATTAAGCTCACGGCAAAAGAGTTTTCCTTACTACAGTTTTTATTAGAGCGCCGCGGTGAAGTGCTTCCACGCTCAATCATCGCTTCCCAAGTATGGGATATGAACTTTGAAAATGATACCAATGTGATTGATGTAGCGATAAGGCGTCTTCGTATAAAAATAGACGATGATCATGACGCAAAGCTGATTCATACGGTGCGCGGGATGGGCTATCGGTTAGAGGCTGTCGATACAGCGCTTGATAGCAAACCATCTCACGAAGCTGGCAATGTCTAATATGAAATATAGGTTTGATAATCGGCGCTTGCCACTATTATGGCGTACTGTGCTATTGCTCACAATATTTGTTGTTATATCGCAGGTTATTATTTATATATGGATACAGCGTTCTGTTAAAGGCCATTTCGAGCAAATGGACGCTGAGATTATGACCCATGCGGCTTTTAATCTACGTAAACGAGTGATAGAACCTAGTAGCCCTATAACTTCTCAAACCCTACCTAGCTCTCAAAATCCATTGAATAGTCAACAGCTGCTAAGAGCGGCACCTGACGTAATGCCTGATGGAGATACTTCTACCGCAGTGATATCAGATGAAGCTGATCATCAGCATTCTTCTTGGCTAGATTACGATCTAAAAACCATTATCGCTAATAAAGAAGGGCAGATACTGTCTAGTACACCCAATAACTTTGCTCAAGAGCTAGGGGAAGGGTTTAATCTGTCATCACTGAAACAAGATAATGATAAGCAACAGTTTGTGATGAATATCAACAGTCGATACTATCGAGCAATGGTCATTGAAGACGACAAAATGCTCGCGCTAATCGCATTGCCTATAGATGTGCATCATCAGTATTTATTACAGTTCAATCGTCAGCTTAGTATGATTTTGTTCGCGATTACCTTGTTGCTCGTCTCAGTAGCGGCGTTGGGTGTGTACTGGGGTTTTGCCCCTTTGGCGACCATCGTCCAAAAAATGAAAACAATGAATCCTGAAAGGTTGGATGATAGAGTCACGGTCAGTGATATGCCGTTAGAGCTGCGACCACTAGCAGAATCTTACAACTCAATGATGGCCAAGCTTGAAAGTAACTTTGAGTCTTTGTCACGGTTTTCAGACAATATCGCCCATGAGCTGCGCACTCCAATAGCGACACTCAGCACGCAAACGCAAGTCATGTTAAACAAACCAAGAGCTGGTGATGAATACATTGAGCAGCTACACCATCAACATGACACGTTAGAGCAGCTGTCGGCCATGATAAATAATATGCTGCTGCTGGCAAAAACCCAAAAAGGATTGAGTGACTCGCAAATCAGTCATGTGGATACGGACCGTTTAATCACCAAGCTTGTTGATTACTACGAAATGATTGCAGAAGACAGAGGTATCGCTATTGAAACCAAAGGTGAGTTCAGCGCTGTCTTAGGGGATAAAAGTTTATTACAAAGGCTCTTTGCTAACCTGATATCGAATGCGATTTATTATACTGCTCAAGATAGCGTTATAACCATTAGGGCAGATAGAGTAAACTCAGATGAGATGGTGGGCACAACGATAAGCAGTCTTCAACAATCAAAACAAGCTATTTTACGAATGACCATCACCAACCAATTAGATGAGCCGTTGACACAAAGTGAGGCAGATAAGTTGTTTGAGCGCTTTTATCGACATCACAAAACAATAAATCGCCATACAGGAACAGGTTTGGGGCTATCTATCGTACAGTCTATTGTTGGGGCGCATAACGGTAACGTCAGTATTACTATAAAAGACGATGATTACTTTCAAGTGAGTGTCGAGTTATTGGCAGACCTTTAATCTTTTAGCAGTCAACGATAGATATTCAATCCGAATAGATATATTTGATAGATGATTGCCTTGAAAATGAGCTGGTAATGACCAAGTAAATGTATGTCTAATGCCCAATATAAAGCTAGAGATTATTAAAAGGCAATAGGTAAAATAGTAAGTCGATAACGAACATAATACTTAAAACACAATCATAAAAACTAATTAGGGAATAACTATGCATATCACGGCTAATTTTGATGCAGGCAACATTGATATTATTAATGCAGATGACAAAAACGACATTCAATTAGCGATTCGTCCAGATGTTGGTGGCGAGTTTTTTCAGTGGTTTAACTTTCGTCTGTCAGGTCAAATAGGGGAGCAGTATGTTCTCAATATTCTGAATGCAGGAGAGGCCTCTTATCTGGAGGGTTGGGATGATTATCAAGCGGTGGCTTCTTATGATCGTCAGCATTGGTTCCGTCTGCCAACGTCTTACAAAGATGGCAAATTGACCATCGTGGCAGAGTTAGAATGCGAAACCATTCAAATTGCGTACTTTGCCCCTTATAGCTATGAGCGTCATCAAGATTTATTGGCCGCTGTGCAAGTGCATCCGCTAGTGACCTTAGAGCATCTAGGCGAAACGCTTGATAAGCGTGACTTGACCCTAGTCAAAATCGGGGATGGAAATGCTAGTAAGCGTAATATATGGATTACTGCTCGTCAGCATCCAGGTGAGACGATGGCTGAATGGCTCATTGAGGGTTTGTTGTATAGCTTGTTAGATAGCGATAATGCGACTGGCAAACAGTTGTTAGACAAGGCCAATTTTTATATTGTTCCTAATATGAACCCTGATGGCAGTGTACGTGGTCACTTGCGTACTAACGCTGTCGGAACCAACCTAAACCGTGAATGGCAAAGCCCAAGTTTAGACAAAAGCCCTGAAGTATTTCATGTGATTCATAAAATGGAAGCGACAGGCGTGGATCTATTTTATGATGTGCATGGCGATGAAGCATTGCCGTACGTATTCCTCGCTGGTTCACAAGGGACGCCAAGCTACAGTGACCGTCTTGCTGGACTACGTGATAAGTTTTCAGACGTATTAAAGTTAGCCAGTGCTGATTTTCAGTCTGAGATTGGTTATGAGATTGATGCGCCGGGTGCTGCCAATATGACCGTTGCCACCAATTGGGTAGCAGAGCGTTTTGATTGCCTCGCTAATACGTTAGAGATGCCATTTAAAGACAATGATAATCTGCCCGATGAAGAGATGGGTTGGTCACCCGAGCGTTCTATCAAATTAGGGGAAGCATCACTGATAGCAATACTGGCTGTCGTGGATGACTTACGATAACGATAAAAAAAGCTGCAGAAAATAAAAAGCTGCTAATGATGGCCGAGTGTTTTAGTGGTCATCGTTAGCAGCGTATTTCAAATAATTCCAAGTGCACTTAAGTTTATACTTTTAATGTTGATTTTTGATATCGAGTTTCAACCAAAAATTCTTATAGCTGCTTGGTGTTTAAGTTTTTAGTGTGCGGCAACCAGCTTGGCATAAACTTTGCCCAATACTGCACCAAATACGAGATGTAGCATAAGAGTGGCGATTGGAATCATGATGCCACTTGGCATAGATAAACCAAATAAGCCATTGCCCATCATGGGCATGATAGCAATCATCATCATAAACCAACCAATTGCACCTACCATTGCACCAGTCAGCGTAAAGTTTTTACTTCTATCCGTACCTGCTATCAATGCCATGACGATACCATAGACGATCGATCCGATCATAAAGTGAGCAATCCACGCTATTATGTGACTGCCACCCATCATCGATGCAAGCATCGCAATAATATCTAAATCAGGCATGAGGCCTATTGCACTTTTTAGCATGAGAAGTAGCGACATAACGATGGTCGCGATAAAAGCAGCTATTATTCCAGCCATATATTTGTTCATAGTAGTCATTCCTTTTTCAGGTTTGAATCGTTATTATTTTCTTAACGTTTTTAATTTTGGTTATTATCCAGTCGTAATACATTGGAGATAGACGGCCGCTTATATATACGGTAGAGATATTGAAGAATATGGGTAATCTTCAAGACTATCGTGTACTACCTGCCAAGTATTAAAAACCCCAATATGTATCGTTCCTACGATAAAAGGTCTTGAACAGTCATTCAAGTAATTTTGAGTAATCGTTCAATATTACTTGTAACTACAAGCACGCTATGAATATTCAGTTAGAAGAGAAATGAGATGAATATATCAGGCAGAGATAGAAAAATGCGGTAAATATAGGCTGGCATGCTATCAGTCATGATGCTGCTAAGGAATTTTGACAGTCACGCATACTTGGTTATTGGCAAGCACGATTACGGTCATTGGAGGGCATTGCGGAAATTTTGAAACTCTTTAGATTGTTCAAGTAAATCACTGCCCAAATAGCGTAGATCATCTACTTGTTCAGGTTGTAAATGAAAGGTGGTCGGCATGGCATCGAACTTTGCACGCTCTGTTTTATCTTTGACTTGATCAAAGGTCAATACGGAGAAATGCACTTCTACCTGAGGCGCATTTGCAGGTCGCTGAGCATTCACATGCTCTCCCCATTGTAAAAATTCTTTTTTGGCCAATGAGACAGTTTCGTTATTTAGTGTGCCTAGTGCGACTTCGCTCGCCGCTGAAATGGTATCAAGAAAACTCGGGTCTTTATTTTCTACTGACCACTCATGCTCTGAATAGGTTTGAGCATTGGCCACAACGACCAGTACTTGTCTGACTTGGCGTAATTTCGCAGGACTGAAAGCGCCTGCCATGTTGGGCACATCACCATATTGGGTCACAGGACTCATCATTGAGCCGCGCACACCTAGATTATCAGTCACCCCGCCATCTACCAAGCGTACTACTGGCATCCGCTCTGGCTGCGAATACCGATCTAACGCGCGAGCTATTGCATAACTACGCGGCAAATGACTGTCTTGATTTAGTGCGTTATTAACCCAAGGCTGCGAGCGCTGCGAACAATCAGAAAAGTTGTGTAGGGCAATAGGGGCAAAGATGCCAGGGACTGAGGAAGAGGCCATCACCGCATTGGCAACTGGGTAGCTTGATAAATCCGAACACAAAAAGTCGAACTGTTGCTGAGTAAATGAAAAAGTCATGGCGTTGTTTAGATCACTTGCATTTAGGATAACGTAAGGCAATTTTCCACGGCTCATATCAGCAAAGGTCTTTTGTTGAAATAGACTGTTGTGTAAGTTGTTAGCCACCAGATCCCCACGATTGTATTCAGAACTGCTCATCGCTATTAGGCTTTGCGGACGTATCGCAAGTCTAATCAGTCGTGATTGCCAGTCTTCATACAAGAATTCTGGAGCAAACTTCTCAAAGATGTCATCACCAAATAGCCCATAATAAGCTGCCGTGTAGCTCCCGCCAGATACTGAAGAGATGACATCGACTTCATCTAATAGTCGGCGCTCTACGCCATTGATAGTTACTGGTGTATCACGTAGCTTTTCTAGCACCCCGTAGCTGAGTGCTGCTGCCCGTGTACCACCGCCAGAAAAGGCAAGTACAACAAAGACTTCGTCTGAGTTTTTTGGGAGGTTGTTATGAAAATCATAGCGAGCAGTGCTCTTCTCTACAATAGGCTTATTCCAGACTCGTTTTGCGCAACCAGTGAATAACAGCGAGATAACAATGATGATGAATAAAAAAAACGTAAAGCATAATCGAGGTGAAACCATCAGCTTTGAGAGTTTCTGCAGCAGACGAGCATAATAAGTCGGTATGTCTATACGCATGCAAATCACCTCAAAGTTTGTAGACTACGGTGCGCTCTGTATTTTTTGCTAATGACAGAGCAAACCACGTCAGTTTTCGACTTCCATGTCGGTTGTGACTTAACACTTAAGAGCAGTAGACTTAAGACTAGTGGGCACCTTCTAAATATGACGTATATAAAACAAAGCTGGTATAGATTGATTTCTTACTAGTATGAGTCACGGTGGGCAATTTAATTACTATGAATAAACCTTAACTGGATGGTAATAGTGAGTCAAGATAAAACTGAGTAACCATTCAAATAGCTCTTCTTTTCATTTTCATCTTCACATTTGCTAATAACAGCCCTGATAAGATCAACATCATGGCCAGCATTTTCCACCACGTCACTACTTCTCCTGTGAGTAGTACTGAGGTCACCATACCGAATACAGGCACCAATAGCGCAAATGGCATAACCTTGGAGGCAGTATTTTGACTGAGTAAGTGTGCCCACAGACCAAAGCCAATTAAGGTTGAGATATAGACGATAAACCCAAGTGAGAGCCAAGACTTGAGTGATGCTTCAGTAAACGTCGCCAGCTGCCATGCATCAGTCTCGAATGTAAGAGAAGATATCGTCAACATCACGCAAGCAATGAGACCACCCCAGACTACCAGCGATAGCGCAGACAAAGCAGATGCTTTATTTTTTCCAGTGCCAGATGGGGCAACAGGTACCCTTGTTCCTTGCTGCATCGCTTTTAGAGCCGTTTGCTCTGACGCTTTTTCTGAGGCCTGTTTTGATGCTTGCTTGGAGGCAATATTACCAAAGCTCCAACCGATGGCCGCAATCAAAATACAGATGAACCCTGCCAAAGGCATATCACCGCCAAGATTTAACGCAATCACGCTGAGTCCTAGTACACCGACCAGCATACCGACGATTTGCATACGGCTGACTGCTTCACCTAATATAAAGTATGCTAGCAATACCGTGATAAAAATTTGAATTTGTAGCAGTAGTGCCGTCAGCCCTGGGGATGAACCCAAATGCATCGCTGTAAAGACAAAGGCGTATTGCATGACAAATGTACCGATGGCATAAATAAACAAGGTACGGTTGAATTTAGGCGGCTTTAGAAACAAAACCAGTGGCACAGCAGTAAAGAAAAAACGCAGGGCGGTAAGCATCAATGGCGGAAAGCTCTCAAGACCCCACGCAATAAAAGTAAAATTCACGCCCCAGATAAAGGTAACCAGTACAGCCAATGCAGTATATATAGGGGACATATGAGCTATCCTAGAGAAATAGTATCCGTTGTCGGAAGTGATTAGATTTGATTGTGTTCGGCTTATGTTTGGCTGATATTTAGGCTTAGAATTATAGTCGAAAGGTCACTATATAATAGGACGGTACTAGCACTATGGTCGATTCAATTTAAAAGTAGTACAAGGCAACCGAGTGTAGATGTATATTAAATACTTCAAGCGAGGTTAACGCTGTAATACTTTTATAGTGGAATGACTATATAAGTCTCTGATTGGTTAGTCTAACGATTGAGCCAATACCTCGAAAACTTTTGAATGACTCATCTGTGCCACATTGAACCGCATAAAGTTCTCAGCATTGTCCGATTGGCTAAAAACATTACCCGGTGCCAATACCACACCCTGTGATAAGCAGCGATTGGCCAATTCGGTCGCATTATTATTCTTAGGTAATCGGCACCATAGGAACATACCTGCTTGTGGGAGCAGCCACGGTACGATGCCTAATTTAGCCAATCGTGGTAGCGTATGAGTACGCGCGCTTGCCAGCCGAGTATGGATATCATTCATATGCTTACGGTAGCCGCTATCAGTCAACGCTGAGAACACAACCGCCGCTGCTAACTGACTGCCACCAAAGCCAGTCGCTATCTTTAGATCTACCAAGCTCTCGACCCATTCTGTAGGCGCTGTAATATAACCACAGCGTAGGGATGCGGATAACGTTTTAGAAAAACTGCCGATATAGAATACTCGTGATAAACCATCTAAAGCCGCCAATCTCGCTGCAGGCTTAACTTCAAAATCTGCAAAAATATCATCTTCGATAATGTACAAACCAGCCGCTTGAGCCAATTGTAATACACGGTATGCCGTGGCAGGTGATAACGTTGCGCCCGTAGGATTGTGAATGGCAGCATTGGTGATGTACAGGCGCGGCTTATGCTCATCTAAAATCGCTGCAAAGGCCTCTACATCTGGCCCGTTTGGCGTATAAGGGACACCCACTACTTTGACTCGATGGGCTAGCAGCTGTGCTCGAAAGTTAAAATAACAAGGGTCATCGACGACGACCGTATCACCTGGTGTCAGCAAAAATCGAAAAATTAAATCTATCGCTTGAGTGCCCGAATCCGTCAATATGACCTGTGACGGTTCTGCATTGATACTCAATCCTGCCATACGTCGCGTGAGTAATTGACGCAATGCTAACAGTCCTAGCGGCGTTGCATACTCACTGATAATGGACGCGTCAGCTTTTGCCACATTTCGTAGACCACGGCGCATACCTGCCTCAAACAGCCAATCTGCTGGCAACCAACCGCAGCCTGGCTTTAGCGCACCATTGGGTGGCTCAAGCGACTGCCGTGATACCCACAATGGATCTACCACTCGTTCAATTTTTGGTGCTATATCTGTCAATGATAGTGGCGCTGTCGTCTCTGCCACATAGAACCCTGCACCAGGGCGGGAGTAGATAATGCCCTCAGTTTGCAGGCGTTCATAGGCTTCAACCACGGTCGATGGTGAGAACCCATAATCTTTGGCAGCAGCACGGACAGACGGTAGCCGCGACTCTGGCATGTAGATGACAGTCGCTATTTTCTCTTTTACGTCAGCCATGACAACTTCGATGCGTGTTAGCTTCTTATTCATATTTTTTACAATTTTTGGTAAGGCAGATTTTGTGAAGGTTTTATCTTAAGGGTACAGCTAGGTCAATATATGGGTAGGATATCCCAACTGTATGGGTTTTATAGACCAAACAGTTCTGTCTAATTGTACTGTATTGTATATAGATAACCTACTGTGCTTTTGTTTTAATTATTGAACGTAAACGATGTAGAGGTAGGTGTCACTCTATTTTGAATCGCACTAACCCCAGCCAATTCAATGATCATTCTTCAAAAAGTAGCAATATATGACCACTAAAAAATATAATAAATATCTGGCCTTTGCCTTATGTGTGATAACGACAAGCGTCAATATCCAAGGGCCGCTTTATGCCGTTTATGCACACAATGATGGCTATGGCGTACTAGCAACTACGATAGCGTTTTCCTTTTATGTGTTAGGCGTCATACCTGTATTGTTGGCTTTTGGTGGGTTGTCTGATCGCATCGGACGGCGCAAGGTGATTTTAATCTCTCTAGCCCTGTCGATAGCAGCGACGGCTCTTATGTTATTTTATCCGTACACGCGAGCGCTAGCATTAGCGCGATTCATACTGGGTGTGGGAACTGCCCTGATGGCTGCTACGGCGACTGCCTATATGATTGAGCTGCTCGGCTCATCAGATACGATGCGTGCAACAGCGTGGGTGACGGCCAGTACGACGATAGGTTTTGGTCTTGGTCCTGTATTGACGACAGTTTCTTTGATGTTTTATGAAACCGATCAGCCAGCCAGTTTTTTCTTACTGCTAGCAAGCGGGATATTCGCTATGTTTTTGTTATATCAATTACCAGAGACAGCACCTAAACGCACTAATTTGCCCACATCTATGCTACGGCTACCTTATTTTAACCGTGAGGTCATCTGGTATGGCAGCGGTATTTTGATTTGTTGGGCGACGACAGGATTGGTATTGTCAGTTATTCCCTCAGTACTGGCCACGCATGGCCTCGCTAAGTATGCAGGGGTATCTTCTATGTTAGCCATCAGTTGTGGATTGATCGTTCAGCCAATCGCTCGAAAACTTGACCCTCAAGTTTCAAGCAAGCTTGGTCTTCTGATCTTACTACCAGCTTATGCTTTATTGGCTTGGGGGACGTTGAATGCCAATCTACCAGTCATTCTTTTGGCGGCATTTTTGGCCAGTACGAGTTGCTATGGTTTTGTCTATTTGGGCGGTATGTTAGGAGTCGCAAAATCTGCTGGAAATGAGCAGGCACGTGCAAGTGCAGGCTATTTTCTGATGGCATATATAGGGCTTAGTGTACCCGTCATCTTTACTGGTTTGATTGTGGATAGGTATGGTGCTGCTACTGCGTTCTACGCCTTCGGTGTGTTTTCATTAGTTGGTGTGATTGTCTTATTTGCCAGCCAGCCTATGTTGAAAATTGGACGTCATTCGAACGCCAATTTGCATAGCGTGACTTAGAATAAAATTGATAGTACAGTTTTCTATCCATTATCTTTTCATTTAATATTTTTTAATTCAATACCTTTTAATTTGATACCTTTTAATTTAATACCTCTGCATGCAATGTCTATGCTCTAAAACAATGCTCTTTTTATGCTGGGGCACCACGATAAAGCAAACAATTGTATCAATATAGTGCTTTTGCCACTAAGTTTAATAGAAAACACCATTTTGCCTATGGCATAGAACTTGCCCTTTATACAGGTATGACAATATTGTCATGTTTTAACTAAAGAGGGTATGTTCTATGTTTAAAAAAACCATTCTTTCACTGTTTATTCTAAGCGCGTTTGGTATATCAGTATCCCAAGCAGAAGACTTTACGGTTCTTAAGCAAATAGCAGATAAACCTACTCAGTTGAGTAGTGGTGAATATAAAGGCAATTACTACGTACCTTCTACTTTAGACACCATAACATGGGGATATTTGCCCAACAGAGACGCCAGCCCCGTTATGTCTGTTGCCTCTGGTAGTGTGGTGACTTTTGATACCGTCTCACACGAAGGTTTGCTCGAAGATCAGGGCCGTGATGCAGCAAAATACTTTAAGTCAAAAGGGGTCAAAGACGACTTTATTTTAGATGAAGCAAAAACAATAACAAAATCAAAATTAAAACATGACTTTGATAAAGATGGTCCACATATCGTGACAGGCCCTATCAAAATCAAAGGGGCGCAACCAGGCGATATCCTAAAAGTAGAAGTCATCAACGTTGAGCCGCGCGTGCCGTATGGTGTCATCTCTAACCGCCATGGCAAAGGTGCATTGGCAGGCGAATTTCCCAAAAAAGCAAAACAAGATAATGCGTCTGCCGCTCACCCTGAGCGCTACGGCAATGTCTCCGTATTTACGCCTATCGAAAAAAATGCCAAAGGTGAATACGAAGGTATCCTAAAAACAGATTCTGGTAAGTCTATACGTTTTCCACTCAGTCCATTTATGGGTCTAATGGGTGTCGCAGCAAACACCTCAGAGCGAGTACATTCAGTTCCACCTGCTATGTATGGTGGCAATATTGATATCAATGAATTGGGTGCAGGGGCAACGGTTTATTATCCGGTACAAGTGGCAGGTGCACTGTTTTATACAGGTGACAGTCACTTTGCCCAAGGCGATGGCGAGGTTGCATTGACTGCCCTTGAAGCATCTGCTCGGGCCACTTTTAAGTTTACACTGCTAAAAGCAGGTAAGGATAAGATTCCGGGTAAAGAGATTGTGCAACCTTTGGCAGAGAATGCTGAATTTTGGATCACGCCAGGGCTAGATGAAGATTTGGATGAAGCGATGAAGAAGTCTACTCGTGAAGCGATTCGTTTCTTAAATCAAGAGTATGGCATTGACGAGGCGATCGCTTATGCTTACCTAAGTGCAGCGACAGATTTTGAAGTATCGCAAGTCGTGGATAAGACCAAAGGTATTCACGCCAAAATTCGTAAAGCAGATTTTAAAGAGTTTGAAAAATAGTAAGAATTGACACTCTCAATTTTAGAAAAAAAGTCCTTTATACTGATATAAAGGACTTTTTTACATTCATTATATTGGTTTAAAAAAGGTGAATATCACTAGAGTCACAGCAACGTTCTGTTTTCTTCTACTTCAATTAGCCATCGCACTTTGCAGGATGGTGTAAGCCGCTTTGACCCTCTCTGCGTTGGGGTAGTTCTTATTTGCCAAAATGACAATGCCAGATTTTTTTGCGGGAATATAAGCGATATATCCACCGAATCCATTGGTAGCGCCTGTCTTGTTCACCCATACATCGTTTAAAACAGGTGTCGGCTGATTGTTTGCTGTAATAGGCTGTGGCTTGAGCACCACATCCGTTGAATTACCTTCAAGCAATGTGTCTAGCTGAGTGGGGAATGGATACATCTCCCACGCCAATCCCTGTGTAACAGTGCTCGCTTGATAGTATCCCTTTCTAGTGTTTTGCAATGACTGTTGAATATCTTTATCCAAAGGGATTAACCCCATATTAGCCGCCATGTAATGGGTCATATCCGCGCTGGTTGATTTAATACCATAAGCTTCGGCGTCCAAAATCCCAGGGTTAACTCTTATCGGCTCTCCAGCAGCGTTATAACCAAACGCATAATCGTCCATTTTATCGTTAGGAACATTGATAAAGGTACTAGGCATATTGAGTAAGGGCAGTATTTTATCTTCCATCACCTGTGTGTAATCCGCGCCCATACTCAAGGCTGATATATGGCCGAACAGTCCTATACTGGCGTTAGAGTATAGACGTTTTGAGTTGATAGGGAAGGCAGGTTGCCACGACTTATAGTAGCGGAACAATTCCTTATTGTTTTTGATATCGTTAGGTACTTGAAGTGGTAGACCACCTGCCGAATAGGTGGCTAGGTTGATAAGCTTGGTGTTACCAATGGCGCTGTCTTGTAGATAAGGAATGTATTTATCAGCGGTATCCTCCAAGTCGAGTGTGCCATTGAGCTCTGAGTAACTTGCCAAAGTCGCGGCAAAGGTCTTACTGATAGAGCCCAACTCAAAGATAGTGTTTTCTGAAACAGCCTTGCCAGATTGTTTGTCAGCCAAACCGTAGTTATAAAAAGACGACTTTCCATCGACAATAATGCCAAACGCCATACCTGGAATATCATGTGCTTTCATTAGCGACTTGGCTTGTGCATCTACTGTGCTTTTCAGATGACTGTCGTTGTCTGCTGCTTGCACTTGTCCAGATATCAATGAGGCGGCAATGACAGCAGTCGGACCAACTCGGCTAAAAAGTGTTTGCACTGATTTTTTCATGATTATATTACTTGTCCGTTTTGTTAGAAGTAGCGGAGGTCTATTCCTTTACTATGAATGTTTAAACGTATTTATCTCTCATTTATTGAGGAATTGTCGTGTGCGGGACAAACTTCTAAGCGCTGTTATGAAATTATAGTCTATAGGCAAGGGATGTCGTCAATGATAAACCTTAATTTATCACTAAATGAATTAATCAGGGATGAATGATGAATAGTAATCAAAATGCTTATGGTATTGTCTGCGCTGTTTTTTTTGTTTGACAGCAATTTGGCGCATTTTTTTTGTTGTGTTTAAAATGAGGACAAACCCTAAAAGCACGACTTTTGTCATTATCTTGTCATAACCGCATCGTATTCTTTAGCTCACTATGAATGGTGGCTGCGTATGGCTGATGTCTTGACTTATTACATGGGTCATTGATAACAGTAGGCGCATCAATACAAGGTTTGTTTATGAGTATGACTAATCGGCTTGGTAGTATTTCCACGCGCATGCTGATTATTTTGGCATTGGCTTTTTCATTGATTATTCTGATGGTGTACTGGGTTATTGAAACCCAAGCGAAGCCGCGCCTACTAGAGATGACTTCAGAAACAGTGGTTGAAACGGGTAATGAAGCAATCAATAGCATTATGGCGAGTATCAGCCATGTCGATGGATTGGCAAAGGCGACCAGTACGATGGCTGGTGGCTTGCCAAAAGAAGACGTTCTTTATAAAGAAACCTTTGGAAATCTCATGCAGCAGACGGACCTGCGAATCGTGGGCGGCGGTGTATGGTTTGACCCCAATATGTATGAGCAAGGTCGAGAGCGTCAGTCGTTTGTGTGGGCGCGTGATGAGGCAGGCAACATGCAACCATCAGAACGCTATAATCAAGTGAGCCAAACGCCCAATCCTTATTATCGAGATTGGTGGTACATTCCAGCGATGTATGCGCGTCATGACCACTGTGTCTGGAGCCGTGCGTATGTGGATCCCGTGAGCAATCAGCCGATGATGACGTGTGCAAAGTCATTATATGATAGTCGTAACCAAGCTTTTGATGGCGTGGTGAGTTTTAATTTGTTATTGGATAATCTCGATGATGCCATGAAAAAATGGCAAGATAAGGTAGGTGGCTACGTCTTTTTGGTAGACCTGGATAATCGGTTTTTGACCTTTCCTGATCAGTCGATGGTCACTCAAGTGACGGAAGATAATCCTCAGGGCGAAATGGTAACCGCACATCAATTGGCCAAGAAAAACCCTAGCTTTGCACCTATTGCTGATCGCCTAGATAGTATCAATCGCACACTGATCGATGAAGCGACTGCCAAAGATGAAGGCCGTTTCACGCTCGCCGCCCGTAGTATTTTGAGCACGACCAATTTGGACAAAATCAGCGAACAAGAATCCCAATTACTCTCCGCATTATTGCTGTTGAACATCGATCAGACGTTTAACTTAGTCGGCAGTCATTTGGTCGATACCATCGCTGTGCCCAATGATTTTGTGTTGCAGCAGTCTGCCACCGCTTTTGTGTTTCGTATGCCATTTACGTATTGGAAGATGGTCATCGTTAAGCCTGATAATGACATGATGAGCGTGGCAAATGCACTGTCAAACCAGCTGATTCAAGCCATGCTATTGGGGTTTATTCCGATTTTATTACTGACTGCATGGGTGTTTCGTCGCTACTTTACGCGTCCATTGAAGCACATGGCAATGGCCGTGGCTGATATGGGCACATTGATTGAGCAAAAACAATATCAAAAATTAAGCGTGCATAAATTGCCACACTCAAATGTCAGTGAAATCCAAGTCATCAGCGAGCAGACCAATCAACTGATTGATCGTGTCGTCGAAAATGAAGGCGCGCTTGCTGAAATAAATGTCCATCTAGAGAGCCAAGTGACCGCCCGTACGAAAGATTTGCAGCAAGCCATGGACGAATTAAAAGCCTCACAAGTGCACCTAGTACGCTCCGAAAAAATGGCCACACTCGGTCAGATGGTGGCAGGCGTGGCGCACGAGGTCAATACGCCTCTTGGCTATGTGCGTAGCAATATGGAGCTGGTCGGTGATAACCTCATGCGTTTTGATGAGCTGATACAGCATACCGATCAATTATTGCATGCGTTAAAAGAACCAGAGGCTGACCAAGCACAAGTGATTCAATTGATAGAGGAGACCTTGCAGTGTTGCGAGGCAATTAAAGAAGATGAAGTCAGTGAGGATTTGACAGATTTGATCAAAGACGGTCTGTATGGCGTCGATCAGATTGCGGAGTTGGTCGTGAGTTTGCGTGATTTCTCTCGAATTGACGAATCCAAGGTAAAAGAGGTCGATATCAATGACTGTATCAACACGTCTTTGGTGATGGCACGTAATAATCTAAAAACTCTAGATGTCAGTACCAGTCTGGCTGAGCTACCATTGATTCAATGCAATCCTTCGCAAATAAACCAAGTATTACTCAATCTATTTAATAATGCCGCCCAAGCCATGCCAATGGATCATAAAGGGACATTACAGATCCTCTCGTCTGTTGATGAGTCACGACAATACGTGGCAATCAGCATTACAGATAATGGTGCTGGTATCAAAGAGAGTATTTTAACGCAGATCTTTGAGCCCTTTTTTACCACCAAAAAAGCCGGTGATGGGACAGGGTTGGGATTGGCTATCACAGCACAAATTATCGAACAACATAGCGGTCGCATCGAGGTCAGCTCAATCGTTGGCACTGGAACGACGTTTACCATCCTGCTGCCGATACAGTCTATCGCTCATAAAACCGAATCTTCGCAGGCCTTATTTGAAAGTTGAGAGACTTCCAACTACTTATTTAAAGAGAGCCTCATGCAAAAACCAAAAATTGCCTTTATCGATGATGAACCACGCATTTTACGCAGTTTAAAAATGCACTTTCGACAGTCACACGATGTGTTTATCACCACCGATGCCATTGAGCTGATGGAATATATCAGCGCGAATGAGGTACAAGTGGTTGTCAGTGATCAACGCATGCCAGATAAGCAAGGTACAGAAGTGTTGCGTGATATCAAGGCGGCATCCCCGAATACTATTCGTATCTTATTGACGGGGTATGCAGATCTGAATGCGGTGATTGATTCTGTGAATGAAGGCGAGATTTATCGCTATATCACAAAGCCTTGGCAAAATGATGAACTCAAAAAAACCGTTAATAAAGCCACAGAGATTGCTCAGAAAACTCAAGAAATCACCCAAAATGCCACTGAAAATCATGATATTCAAAACCGTATTCATGCCAGCATTGATAGCAAGCGTAGTATATTGGTGTTAGATGATGATGAGAGTGTCTATCAGCAAATAAAAAGTCATTTTAAGAGTACTTATACCGTGAGCTGGGCAAGCAATATTGAACAGGCTGCAAGCTTATTACAAAAAAAACGCTTTGGCGTCACTATTACGGATTCGACGCTCAATAAAGAAAATATCACTCCCATTGTTTATGCGCTCAAAAATATCCAGCCTGATCTGATGGTACTCATGTTGACCGAGTTCAAAGATGCACATATGGTGATTGATTTGATTAATAAAGGTCAGGTATATCGCTGCCTACCACGACCGACCAATTTTTCTATGATGAGTATCAGTCTTGATCGCGCGTTTGATCATCACGAAAGATTGGTACAGCAGCCGATATTGGTAGCTCGCCATCATGTTGAAGCAGTGCCGGAATCAGAGACGTTGAAATTTTCTGACAAAATAAACCGTTTTTTTGCCAAATTTAGAGGTTGGCGTATTGGAAGGTGACGTCAATCCAACATAAAAGTGATACATATGATTATCATCTTGCTAGTAGGTTTTACTATGTGCTGATGGTTATAAGTTTTCTCATTGGCTGCTCGCAAGCATAACAGAGGCTGCACAATATTTATCCCAGTAGAACCGTATGCTCTTTAAGAGGAGTCGACTGTATTTTGTTTAAGGTCGAACGCTATTCAAGCCAAAACATTTTGCACGCAGTCGATTAAATATTCCTTTACGGCATTGAACAGTGGGTCAATCAATCGTCGTTCAGGACAGATCAAATATAGTGGGTAGGGGGCAACTTGCCAACCCCCTAGTTTAATTTCAATGTGCTGTCCTTCTTTTATATCAGAACTAATGTCCAAACGAGATTTTAGTGCAAGACCATGTTCCATTATTGCCCAACGCCTGACCACGTCACCATCTTTTGCCCGATACAGCGGCGCTCGCTTGTTTGCCCAAGCCTTCAAACGTCCATTGACTAAAATATTTGTCATTGTGTCCTAGACACAGACAATTCTGTTCAGCCAATGCTGATGGTGTCTTAGGTTCACCAAACTTCTCTAAGTACATAGGCATTGTCCAAGATGCCCAGTGCATCCTTACAGTGCTGCCAAAACTGCTCACCCTTGTTAGTAAGGCGGAGCTTGCGCGTCAAGCGGATGAACAATTTGTCCTATTGAGATACGCTGATGGAGGGCAGACCCTAGTTTGAAAAACATCAGACTAAATAGGATGGTTGGGTTGACGGTTTTATTGTCTCAAATACAACAAACAACCGCTTAGATAATGCTCTACATAAACCCTTAAATATAAAACACTTTCAAAATTATATTGAAAGTGTTTTAGGTGATGGCTACTGTTTGACCCACAACATTTTCATTACAATGGACGCTATCACGATGGATAAAATAGAACAGGTATCCAAAACTGAAACAATAATTCAAACAAATAATAAGGGCGGTTTATGACTCTGAATACAACTAAAACAATTTTTATTACTGGCAGCACAGATGGCATTGGCAAATTGGCAGCTCTAAAACTGGCAGAAGCTGGACACCAAGTGTACTTGCATGGCCGCGATGCTGACAAGCTTGCTAGCGTCATTGCAGAAGTTCGAGCAGTCGCGACAGGCGCAGCAGTAGATAATATTGATGGGTTTGTGGCTGATTTTTCTGATTTAACGGATGTGCTAAAGATGGCAGCAGACGTCAATGAAAAACTGCCAAAGCTTGATTTGCTCATAAATAACGCAGGGATTTATACCACGGCATCAGCATTGACTAAAGACGGTTTGGATGTACGTTTCGTAGTCAATTATCTAGCGCCTTATGAGCTGACCAATGCTTTGTTACCTTTGCTCAAGCAGTCTGATAAAGCGCGTATCGTGAACTTAAGCTCAGCTGCGCAAGCGTCAATATCTTATCAAGCACTTGCAGGCCAGACCCGACTCGATGATAAGGATGCTTATGCCCAAAGTAAGCTAGCACTCACGATGTGGAGTATGGCATTAGCTGACACCGTCGCTAGCAACGATATCAATGTCATCGCCGTCAATCCAGGCTCGCTACTGAATACAAAAATGGCCAACGAAGCGTATGGTCAGCATTGGTCATCAGCAGACAAGGGCGCAAATATCCTAACTGCATTAGCCATCTCGGATGAGTTCGCTGACGATACTGGTAAATACTTTGATAACGATATAACAGATGGCACACATGGCGATGCAAGAGGGGCGTTTGGTCGACCACATGCTGATGCTTTAAACCAAGCAGCCATTGCAGAGCTTGAGCAGCAGACTCAAACAGTATTGCAGTCAATCTTTGCATAAGATGCATAAGACTTATATTTAGCAGCATCAATAAATTTCGAACAATTAAATCATTACTAGGGCGTGTCTTCATTTCAAAAATGGTGATAAAAATGAGATAAATTGCCGTCAAACGAGGAAAATGGTGCAGATAGTATCGGAATATTAACCAGCGATTTGACGATGTTTGGCAAAATTTAGCTATTTTTAGCCCATTTAGATAACTATCGAGTGAATTGAAGACACGCCCTAACTACATTCTCAAATTTTATTATTAAAAACTTTCTTATTAAAAACAGGACACAATATTATGCAAACTATCAAAGCCATTGGTTATCAAAACAATCTACCTATCGATAATGAACAATCGCTACAAGACATCACCCTTGATAAGCCAATTGCTTCAGGCCGAGATATTCTCGTAGAAGTAAAAGCCATATCAGTCAATCCAGTAGATTACAAAATCCGTGAAGGGCGTCCTGCCGCAGAGGGTGAGTATGCTGTTATTGGTTGGGATGCTGCTGGTACTGTGACGGCTGTCGGTGAAGACGTCAGTTTATTCTCAGTAGGCGACAACGTCTATTATGCTGGAGATTTGACCCGTTCAGGCAGCAATGCTGAATATCAGTTGGTCGATGAGCGTATCGTTGGACACATGCCAGCCTCTTTGTCTTTCGCTGAGGCAGCGGCATTACCACTCACGACGATTACAGCTTGGGAGATGTTATTTGACCGTTTACAAGTGCCTGTGTCTGATAGCGCAGCGAATGACAGCGATAGTAGCGAGAATGCTAATAACGTCTCAGTATTGGTCATTGGCGCAGCGGGCGGCGTTGGATCTATCTTAACTCAGTTATTAAAGACAAGAACGTCGGCCACGATTATTGGTACGGCTTCGAGAGATGAGAGCGTGCAGTGGCTCAAAGATTTGGGTGCTGATCATGTCATCAATCACCGCAACCCATTGTCTGATGAACTACAAAAAACAGGTATTACTGAAGTAGATTATGTTGTGAGTCTCAATAATACTGAGGATCATTATGAAGAAATCATTAAATGCTTAAAGCCGCAAGGTAAGCTTGGACTGATTGATGATCCAAAATCACTAGATGCCAACCCTCTTAAAACCAAAAGCTTAAGCCTGCATTGGGAATTTATGTTTGCACGCTCAATATTCAGTACGCCAGACATGATTGAACAGCATCATTTATTAAATGCGGTGGCAAAATTGATTGATGCAGGCGAGATCAAAACCACGGTCGCTCACAATCTTGGGGCTATCACCGCTGAACATCTACGTAGTGCGCACCAAATGCTAGAAAAACAGCAAGCGCATGGCAAGATTGTATTAGAAGGCTGGTCTGCATAACGCATAACGCCATTTAGATTAATAGGTCCAATGTGACGCTTTTAGCAGACACGTTGGACCTATTTAAATCAATGATAATAACAAATATAGGATAAATAGATGAGCACGCAAGCAAACAAACCACTTACCATCGTCGCCACTATCAAAGCCAAACCTGAGCACGTTGAACAAGTTAAAACTGAGCTGCTTAAACTGACAGCAGCATCACAAGATGATCAAGGTTGTATTCAATATGACTTACATCAAGAAAATGCAAATAGTAACGGTTTCGTGGTTTATGAGATTTGGGAAAACAACGAGTGTCTTCAGCAACATGTACAAAGCCCGCATTTCCAGAGCTATGTACAAGTAACAGATGGGATGGTCGATGAATTTGTCGTCACTGAAATGACAGTTATCTCATAGATTTGATTTATATTCTGCTACTAACAATAAAATGAATGGTTGAAAGTCATGACTGATAAGGTTGACTTTCATGTTTCAAAACAGCGTTTATTGATTTAGATATGAATGGCTTTGAATAAAATATTCAAAGCCATTTACACGCTATTTGTTTGCTATTGATCGATGATTATTCTTGAGCAACGTTCAAAACGATTTTACCGACATGTTTCTTTTCTAAGAAAACCGCTTGAGCAGTATGTATCTCTTTTAATGGAAAAGTACACGCCACGATTGGATTTATTTTACGTTGTTCGATACAGTTAACGAGGTTTTGGAATACTTCAGGCTGTAGTACGGTACAACCGTAAAAGGTCAAGTCTTTTAAATAAAGTGTTCTGATGTCTAGCTCCAGTTATTCATCAACCGCTACTATATTAAATACTCACTCCATCATTACCGATCCATTTGGGACCTATTTCAACCTCAATATCACGTGCGGTAACGGCTTCAGCGCACTCGGAGCATACTGTCACCGGATGCATAATGTGACCACATGCCTTGTGTCTATGCAACAGCGGTGCCCCGCGTTCATCAGCCATGTGTTTATCACCCCAACTGACCAATGCCAGTACGACAGAGTGCAAATCTAATCCACACTCTGTCAGTCTATATTCCTCACGTAGTGGCCGCTGCTGATAAGCGACTTTTTTTAAAATATCGTATTCAACCAATTTACGAAGACGGTTAGATAGGACATGGCGTGTAATGCCCAAGCGTTGCTCAAATACGTCGAATCGTCTGACTCCCAAAAAACAATCACGTAAAATCATGAGCGTCCAACGATCACCAATGACTGCTAAAGTGCGAGCCACCGAGCAAGACTGTTGGTCCAGTTCATCCCAGCGCATAGGTTATCTCCTTTATCTTTAAGTTATAGGTTAGCTTGACAGGGTCCAAAAATAAAGCTATGTTTTTGTTAGTTCTAAAAAGGAACCTATAAGGAAGTAGACATGAACAGAGCACCCGTAGCAGTTGTAATCGGCGCAGGCGATGCCACTGGCAGTGCTGTTGCCAAACGTTTTGCGCGAGAAGGTTTTACTTTATGCGTGACCAGAAGGACTGTTGAGAAGCTAGAGACATTAGTCAGTGATATCGAAGCGGCTGGAGGAGTAGTCAAGCCATTTGGTTGTGATGCGCGTGTCGAGCAAGAGATGGTTGAGCTGTTTGCTCATATTGAAAAAGACATTGGCCCGATTGAAGTCGTAGTGTTTAACATCGGGGCAAACGTTCATTTCTCCATCTTAGATACGACAGAGAGGGTCTATCGAAAAGTGTGGGAGATGGGTGCCTTGGCTGGATTTTTGACAGGTAGAGAAGCGGCAAAAGTCATGATTCCACGTGAGAGGGGGACAATTATTTTTACGGGTGCAACAGCGTCTTTACGCGGTAGTAAAGGTTTTTCGGCTTTTGCTAGCGCTAAGTTTGCTCTACGGGCACTGGCACAAAGCATGGCACGCGAGTTGGGGCCAAAGGGCATCCATGTCGCACATCCCATTATTGACGGTGCTATTGACACTGATTTTATTCGTGACAACTTTCCTGAGCGCTATGAGCTAAAAGACCAAGACGGTATCTTAAATCCAGAACATATCGCTGAGCAGTACTGGCAGTTGCACTGTCAGCCAAGAGATAGCTGGACGCATGAGCTGGATTTACGCCCATGGATGGAAACTTTTTGATCTTATCTAATTAGTAACCGTCAAATTTTAATGGATTTTTAATATATTGCAAGGAATGCAAAGATGAATAAACAAGTAGAGTTTTTCTTTGATGTGGGCAGCCCAGCCAGTTATTTGGCATGGACACAGTTAGCGAGTATCGCGCAGCGTCACAATGCCGAGGTCGTTTGGCGACCTATGTTACTTGGCGCAGTGTTCCAAGCCGTTGGTAACACCTCACCAGCTGCCGTACCTGCTAAAGGCGCTTATATGCTCAAAGACCTTAAGCGTTTTTCAGCCATCTATGACGTGCCTTTTCGCTTCAATCCATTTTTCCCAGTCAATACGATGCAGCTTATGCGCGGTGTTACCGCTTATTTGGGGACACCTAAATTTGAGAGTTATTTATCCGCTGTCTTTAATGGGCTATGGGCTGAAAAGTTAAATATGGAATCACCAGAAGTCGTGGCTGAAGTTCTGTCGAAAGTAGGCATTGAGGCGACTGATTTTATGGCGCGTATTAGTGAGCCTGAGGTTAAGGCGCGTTTAAAATCTAGTACCGAAGAAGCAGTAGCACGAGGCGTATTTGGGGCACCAAGTTTCTTCGTAAATGGTGAGATGTTTTTTGGTCAAGACCGGTTGAGCTTTGTTGAAGATGCTTTGAGAGACTGAGAATAGTAGGTCATAGGATATATAGATTGCGCTGTACTAGCTCAACGATAGTCCATTGGCTTTCAATCCACCAGACATCAGCCGCGATAAGTAACCGTGATTTTTCTTCACTGTGGTTTCTCTAGAAAACAACCTTGCCACTCAGTTTAATGATTAAGCTCTATGGTTACATTAAGACAAGTTTATATATTGATAGTTTTGTTTAGACTGCTCTAGTTCCTCTAAATCTATATCTACTGTTACTATATCTGGCGACGAACCAAGTTTTTTTATAATGCTTCCTGTAGGAGAGACGATTAGGCTCTCTCCTACAAACTGACCGCCATGACCGACGCCGACACCATTGCAGGTAATCACAAAACATTGGTTCTCTATAGCCCGAGCTTGAGTCAATACATAGTGGATATTTGCATAGGGAGACATATTGCCGTTTGGCATAAATATGATCTGTGCGCCTTTTTTTGCCAGTGCTCTTGAGCCTTCTGGAAACTCTAGCTCAAAACAAATCTGAGCACCGCAAACCACATCATTAATGCTAACCACTGACAAGTCTTCTCCACTGGTACATACCCCAACGTCATCAAGCCAAAGCTTTGACTTTCGGTGTTTATGAATGATGTCTCCGTTTTTTATAAAAGAACATGAGTTATAGAAAAGTTGATCCTGTTTGTCAATATGTCCAATAATGATGGTTGAATCTGTATTTTTGCTTGCTTCCAATATGCTGTGAAAGTGCTCTGTTGATTGATGATACAACGCTTCAATATTGTCTAGCGTCGGAAAGCCAGTCAAAGCAAGTTCTGGAAAAATCATAAAGCCATCGCAGGCTTGATGATCATGGATTGATTTTAATATCGCAGCAGCATTTACCGCTACTTGATAATCGGTAATATCCATTTGATTGAGGACTATTTGCATAGGTCTTGCTCTTTATCGTAGGGGGTTGATACTTTCACAGTGCTTATTGGTCGCAATTATAGGTAATACTCGTTAATGACGGTCTTTAGAAACACTTATTTGAAATGCTATTTAAAACACTTTTAAAGACATTGTGACTCTAACCAACGACTCAATTTAATGATGTCTGGTTGATTTGACTTTAAGTCATTATAAAAGAAATAGAAACTGTCGCCAGTGAGTAATTCATGCATTGGGATTTTGACAAGATTTTGCTGATGTGTTTGTTCTAGCATCATATAGTTGTCGGTAAGCGTAATACCTAAGTTATAACGCGCGGCCTGTGCGGCAAGCAGTACATGGCTAAATTGATTAATCTTTACCTCGCTTGGCAGCTCAAACCCGCCTGCTTTACACCATTTTAGCCAGTCATTAGCCGTACCTTCACTTTTGTCAGAATATTTTACGGACAGTATAGGGTGTTGCCATAACGCCTCAGGCAATGGCTGATCCTTTATTTCCGCCCAAAGTTTTTGGCCACAGACAGGAAATAGCTTCTCAGCGAATAAAAGCTTGCTGACTACATTGCGTTTCGGTGGATTGACGGTAATAAAGCAATCCGAACACTGCTCATTATAGTCGTCTTGGTCTGTCACCATATTTAAGGTCAGCTCAATCTCTGGGTGCTGTTCGCGGAAGTTTTCTAACCGAGGAATCAACCAATTGACAGCCACTGAACTATACAGTGCTAGGCGAATATGCCCAGGCTGGTCATTTCGAATGGCCTGACTGGTATTGGACAGAGCCGTCAGCGATTGATTTACTTCTGTGAAATAGCGAGCACCTATATCTGTTAAAGAAAGGGTTCGGCCCTGCCTATAAAACAACGCTTCACCAAGATATTCTTCAAGCGTTCGAACCTGATGACTCACGGCACTTTGCGTCACGTTGAGGCTTTCTGCTGCCTTAGAAAAACTATTAAGCCTTGCTACAGATTCAAAGCATTGTATGGCACGTAATGGGGGGAGTTTCATTATGAGTTCAACTAATACTAAACGTTTTTATATCATTATACGTCATGAGTATACGCGAATATACTATTTATCTGACCATTAGATTAAATGGTTTAATTTAAAATTTTATGTATTTTGAGATAGGTATAAGCATGATAATGCCGAAGATGAGTGTTGGATTTGCAATGATACTGCTGGTTGCAGGAAACATGATAGCCGTCCTTTCAGATGCACTGATAAAAGAGTTGCCAGATGGCGCAGCGGTCTATCAGTTTGTGCTATTGCGTCAGCTAACAGCTGTCTTGATGCTGCTACCGTTTTGTTTATTCAACCAAAAAGCCCAGCTGCTTAGTAACGTAAAATGGCATTTTGTACGTGGGCATATTTGGTTATTTGGCGCGGTATTTATGGTGTTGTCTATCCAAGCGCTACCGCTGGCAACGGTGAATGCGATTTTTTATACTGCACCTTTACTGATGTTGCCGTTAGGGTTTCTGTTTTATAAAGACAGGCTCACAGCACCAAGCATCATTGTGGCAATACTAGGCTTCATAGGCATTCTTGTCGTGGTAAAACCAACACAAATTAATATGGGTGCTATATTTGCGTTGATCGTGGCCTTAACCATGGCGACAAACAATCTATTGGTTCGTAAATTGCCTTCGAATCACACCGTTGCTCAGACCTTGTTTTTGACCAATTTAGTCGGGATACCGTTGGGGCTTGGTTTGGCTATTTGGGAAAATGCCCCTTTGAGTTGGTACGCGCTATGGATAGCAGCAGGCTCAAATTTGTTTATTTTGATCTATGCGGGTATCTGCGTGCTGGTTTACCGAGCGGTAGAAGCCCATAAAATATCTAGTGCAGAATATACCGGTCTGTTAGGAGCAGTGGTTATCGGCATCGTATGGTTTGATGAAATACCTGATATCAGTCTTTTGATAGGTTCGGCTCTTATTGTCTTACCTTTAATTTGGCTCGCCACGCTTGAGTCTATTAAATATAAAAGAACAGCCTTATAGCGTTTTGAAACATAGAGAGCGGATAAAGAAAGCGTCATAATATTAGCATGACTTTATGTCATGAATTCGTGTGTTTAAATCGTTTTTTCATACTCATTTTTTGTGGCAAATTACTATAGATACAACCATTCAGGCAAGGCTCTAGTCTTCAATGGAGCTCTTGTTTGTTGAAGTTATTACTATGAGGTAGGCCAAATAATGAGCAATATAACCACATTCTCAGTCACATCTTCAAATCGAAAAATCGACCCTTCACGGCGACGAGGTGGCACGTTTAAAGCTGATGGCTCTCTGAATGATAATGACCGTGTCGAGATAGGTCCAACAGATCTTGCTTTCAATGAGTGGGCTGAGCTGGGGTTGACACCTCCTAACCTTACACGAATGCGCGAATACCGCCTCCAAAGAATCGTAAAAGAACTACAGAAAAGAGATCTTGGCGGCATCTTATTATTTGATCCTCTTAATATTCGATATGCGACTGACTCCACAAATATGCAGGTATGGGTAACCCACAATCACTCTAGAGCCTGTTTTGTATCTGCATCAGGACATCTTATTTTATGGGATTTTCACAATTGTGAGCACTTATCAGCACATCTTCCTTTGATCAAAGAAGTCAGAGGAGGCGCTTCTTTTTTCTACTTTGAAACCGGTGATAGAACTGATGAACATGCCTCTAGGTTTGCTTCAGAAATTCAATCTATTTTACGGGAGCATGCTGGAGACAATAAAAGATTGGCTATCGATAAAATTGAAATTGCTGGTTTCAATAAGATAAAACAGTTAGGAATCGATGTTTTTGATGGTCAGGAAGTGATGGAGTTTGCTCGATCTATTAAGAACGAAGATGAAATTAATGCCATGCGATGTTCAATTGCCTCAACAGAGGTTGCGATGAAGTGCATGCAAGAAGCAACAGTACCCGGTATCACTGAGAATGACATATGGTCTATTCTTCATGCGGAAAATATTCGTCGAGGTGGTGAGTGGATAGAATGTCGAATTCTTTCTTCAGGGCCTAGAACCAATCCTTGGTTTCAGGAAAGTGGCCCTAGAATTGTGAAGGAGGGTGAGTTACTTGCATTCGATACAGACCTGATTGGCCCTTATGGAATGTGTGCAGACCTGTCTCGAACTTGGATGATTGGGGAGTGCTTGCCAAGTGCAGAGCAAAAGCATCTCTATCAGGTAGCTTATGAACACATCCAACACAACATGACTATATTAAAACCAGGAATGACATTTGAGGAGGTGACAAAATCTGGTTTATTACTACCTGAAGAATATAGAGCGCAAAGATATGGTGTGATGATGCATGGCGTTGGTCTTTGTGATGAATACCCGTCTATTCGTTACCCCGAAGACCTTGAATGCCATGGCTATAGTGGTGTCCTGGAGCCGGGTATGGCCCTCTGCGTTGAAGCGTATGTAGGTCGAGTTGGTGGTAAAAATGGTGTCAAACTTGAAGATCAAATCATTATTACAGACACTGGGTTTGAAAACCTTACTAACTATCCTTTCGAAGCTGCTTTATTGGCTAATTAAAGATAGTCTATACAAGCTTGTTAAGATAAAGGTTTGACATAGGTATAGTGCATTATTTGCGAGTTTAGGTGATTGGGATACTGATCAACACGCTGATAGCCATTATTATCGTAGTATTGATAAGTACACAAAGTATCCGTGTGCAGTGCATACGTGCCTGCACCCTGTGCCACGAGATAAGTCTCAAATGCCTGAATTAGCGTCGCTCCAATACGGTGGCGACGATAGTTTGGATCTACACAGAAGAACTGTAATTCGCTATCAAAATTGACTGTCTTTCGTTTCGCACCAGCCGTTTCTTTTTTCTGTAAATCACTTAATACCTGTCGACCTTGTTTAGATAGACGCAACTTGTTTTCTATCTGATCAATAATGGGCTTATCATCGAATGACAAAGCTTTATGTGGATCTTGTCTAGTGTTCCCTATCACCACACCACAAATGATGTCATCATATTCTGCAACTTGTATAAAAGTAGCATAATGATAGTCTTTCGCAAGAAATAGGGTAGCCAGTTGCTTTAGAACCTGCTTATCTGTAGCAGTAGTAAATACACTCAAATTCATATTGACGACAAAGAGGTCGACAATAGCTGTAAAGTCTTCAGGCGTAGCACGACGATACTGTATTGTCATTAGTTACTCTCATTTATCATTAAAAGTGCTAGCGTATGCTGATTGATCAAGCATTCATACGCCAGCATTTTGACATTCGTATTTCGCTAACAGACTTATCAAATAATGATATTTTTATCTAATAGTCTGTATTTACCACTTCATTTCACCTGTATTTACTTTACTACCTATTTGTAAACTAGTATCCCCAGATAACGCAGGATAAGCTGCTTCCATGGTAGAAATCACTTTTTCTGACTGCTTGGAGTCTTGCTTTTTTGCCTCATCCAGTGCTTTCTCAAAGGTTTTTAGATAACTGAGAGTGAAATCAACAGCATAGTCTTTTTTGAGTAGGTTGCCTGAATAGTGACCTGGTATCACAAGGTTTGGCTTTAATTGCTTCATTTGTTCCAATGATTGCATCCACTCGCTACGAGCTTCTCTAGTTTGGGTATCAGCAGTCCACACATGCATACCTGATGTTACCGACACACCGCCGAACACAGTTTTTGACTCTGGTACCCACATGTATGCTTGATGGGTTCCCATCTCCTTGATTTCAATTTTGTGACCTTCTAGGGTCAGTGTAGACTGATCAAGTGTTTGCGGTACTGTGATCTTGGTAGGCGCATGTTTACCAAGGATTGGGCCCCAATGCTTTAATTTTGCATCTTTAGTCGCCTCAATGTGTTCAATAATAGAAGGGCTAGACATAACCTTCACATCAGGGAAGGCTTTGACTAAAGGCTGAAGACCGAAATAGTAATCTGGATCGCCTGCCGTGATATAAATCATTTTTAGGTCTTTATTGCTTTTTTTGATCATATCAACCAATGCTTCACCATCTTTAACACTAAACTGTGCATCGAACAAAATAGCATCTTTCTCGCCACTTGCCAGCACAGAGGTCACTGGGAAAATAGCATTTTGATCAGGTTTATATGCTTGCAGTTGTAGATCGGCTGCGTTTACTTGGGTTGCAAGCAGTAGCACACTGGCCGCCATAGAAGCTGTCATTAATTTTTTCATAATTCACCTATATTTTCGTTTGAGTAAATAGACCGCGTTAATAGCGGTATTCGTTGTTAATGGCTATTCTATTCGATTGTATTTCGTTTAAATACGCTATAATTCGGCATTTACTGTTTCAGTTTTCGCGCAAATAAGGATGGAGAGATGGATAGGCTGACCGCGTTGCAGGTGTTTGTTACGATCGTTGAACAAGGTAGCTTGAGCCGTGCCGCGGAAAATTTAGACATGTCTAGAGCTAAGGTAACGCGCTATCTGACAGAGCTTGAGAGTTGGATGGATATGCGCTTATTACATCGCACGACTCGAAGTCTGAGCCTCACTGCACCTGGTGAGCAGACTCTTGAGGTGGCGTACCAGTTGCTTGGATTGACCGACTCGTTGGATCAGATACGTAATCAGAATACTTTGGAGCTAAAAGGTCAGCTGCGAATCACTGCCAGCTTTTCGCTGATTGATAGCCTTTTGATGGATGTGGTTGGTCGCTTTGTTTCTCACTGGCCTCAAACAGCAATTGATATTCTTACCACTGATGATTCAGTCAATTTAGTTGATGCCCGTATTGACTTGGCGATTCGTATCACCAATGACTTGGAGCCAAATGTCGTTGCCAGACGTATCGGTGAGTGCCACTCTATCGTATGCGCTGCACCTGAATATTTACAAAGTCGTGGCAGACCTACAGATGTACAGTCGCTTGTACATCACAACTGTCTATCGTTTGCGTATTTTGGACGGTCGGCATGGGTGTTTGACGGGCCAAATGGTCCAGAGTCTGTTCCTATCTCTGGCAACATCAGCGCCAATATCTCTGAAGTCTTGCTCTCTGCCACGTTGCGTGGACATGGGATCAGCTTACAGCCATCTGGCGCAGTCAAATCTTTGATTGCATCTGGACAACTTATTGAGTTATTGCCTGAATGGAAACCCAAAACTTTAGGTGTTTATGTAGTTTATGCCAATCGAAAGCAGGTGACACCGCTACAAAGAAAGTTTATTGATTTTCTTGCCGAAGAAATAAAGCGTTCGCCTTATTGGTAGCAAGAAACTCATAAGCCAATAGGTATTTGTTACTACTATGATTAAGGATTAAAGGCGTAGATTATGCACAGTCTGATTACGCATAAAAGGGGTTGTCACCTCTCTATATATATGAACTAATACATGGTTTGATCATTAGCAGAATCTTTGGGTATTTGTTGGATAGAATCCCAATGCTCGACAATTTTCCCACTATCATCAAATCGAAAGAAATCCATCGTCACGAATTCATCGATGGTTTTATCTTCATTATGCCAGACTTGATGGGTATGCAATGAGACTAAGTCATCTTCAGCGATACAACGTACAAACTCAATTGACTTATTCGGATACTGTGCTTGCATCCGTTCAAAGTATTCAGTAAATCCTGGTTTACCATTGGCTACAGCGGGATTGTGTTGAATATAATCATCGCCCACATAATCAGCGACGGCCTTTTGTGGATTACCCTCGTAAGCGGTCTTATAGAACGCGATAGCATTCTTTTTATTGTTTGCCAAATTCATCGTCGTCTCCAGTTATTATTTATGTTTATTTTGAAAGCAACACAGTAAATTAATAAGAAATATTATCAAAAAACGTCAGAAAATCTATAGCAGAAACTCAAACGGCCAATAGCAACGTTAAAATTATGCTTATTGACCATTTGATAATGTTTAGACCCTAATGATTGCTTAAGCCTTAATAAAAATAGTTTCTTCACTCAAGCGTGATTTAGGTATTTTGGCATTAAAGTCATCATCGCTGCGGTAGCCAAACGATACCACTGCCACAGCAGAATATCCTTTGCTACGTAAGTCGAACTCCGTATCAAGCGCCTGTAAATCAACGCCTTCCATAGGGACGGTATCAATACCCAAAAGCGCGCTGCCCAATAGTACTCCGCCCATGTTGAGATATACCTGTTTGGCAAGCCAATGTGGCTCATCTTTGGTATCGAAGCGATGCATATCTAAGAACAATTGGCGACCTTGATGCATCTGTGCTTTGAATTCTGGCTGCGCATAGCGACCATCTTGATCTTCTTTTTCTAACACCGCCTGCATGTATTCATCGTCGGCATGAATACGAGTACAGAAAACCACCACGTGTGAGGCATCTAGGACTTTAGGTGTATTAAAATGAAAGGCACCTTGCGTGCTTTTGGCAATGCGTGCTTTGCCTGCGTCATCATCTGCAATGACAAAGCTCCATGGTTGAATATTGGTACTTGATGGACTCATTTGTAGCATGTCTTTGATCTGCTCAAAATCTTCAGCAGATATCTTTTTATTGGCATCAAATACTTTGGTGCTGTAACGCCAGTTTAGTGCTTCATTAATGGTTTTCATGATTGTCCTTAAGTAAAGTAAGTTTCAGTTTTTTAGTCAGCTGGTAATACAAACGGATTTAACAAACGGTGCTACTCAATCCTTATTCGTGCATAGATAAGTTGAATGATTAGCCCGTCCTAGCGATGACTCATAATAGTAAAGTTCATACATTAGAACCACTAGCTACAAGAGAAAACACTTTCAATATTATTTTGAGAATATGGCGTTTTTAATCTATCTAAAGGTTATTTATTAGCTATATTAGGACGTATAATGAAGGCGCTTTATCAATTGATAAATCCATTAAACGCATAAACTGATCTTAAAACGGCGCGAAATTATCAGGCTGGCTGTGCGTAGCAGTCCAACGTTGATTGGCATCAATATGACTATTAAGCCCAACTCCTCGTGGTACTTGCATATTATCGCCATACAGCCAAAGCACCATATTGGTACGTTTGCCACTGGTGATTGGATGTGCGGCGTGCGGCACCGAGCCTCTATGAATAATCGCCATGCCAGGTTTAAAAATGGCGCGTTTGGTTTGCCCTAAATGGCGATCGACAAAGTCAACTTCTGATCCAGTAAAGTCTTCGCCTGGCAGATTTAGGTTAATATTCATAGTCACTGCTGAAGCATCGGTATGAAGTTGTAGCGATGTGTCGCCTGTCGGCTGGTATTGAATCGAGAACCCAAAGGTCTGAGTGTCATAGCCATAAACATTGGCAAATAACAACCGAGCGATAGGGCGCATATATTGGTTCATGACTTTATGATAAAACGCCTGAAAATTAGGGGTGGCCAGATAGCCTAGTGAGCGTGCATCTAGCATGGCCCCATTACTGTTCAATGCGATACCGTAAGGAGGACGTATTGGGATATTAGCGTCTGCGATCGCTTGCAGATAACGGCGCAGCGTTGATAATTGTGCTGGGTCAAAGAGTTGCCCTTGGTATACGTCAGGTAGTATCTCTTGCCATAAATTTTTAACAGCCGTCTCCGTAGAAGGAGCGCGCCATGCTTGCGTCACTGCATCACGTAGAGTTGGATCAAATAATGAGTCATCGAGTACAGGCAAGTCATGCTCAGTGGTTTCCCACTCTGCCCATGCTCGCTCTAGTAACTGGCTGTTTTGATGCCAAAAATGCTCTACCGATGGTGCACGTCTAAGCATGTCTGATTTTGAAGGTAGTGGTAAGTTGCGTGCTTGCTGTAGTGCGCTCTGTTGATTATCTCCATCATGGTCGCTATGGTGTTGAGTATCCTGTGTGCTCGTAGGCCGTATTATAGTATCCATCGTGTATCTCCAAATGTGTGAGTAAACCTTATAGGTGCATGCTACTATAATTAATGATTTTGATAATCAGCAGGTTTAGAGAAACAGTTTCAATAATTTTTATATAATAATGAGGCTAGCAGCAGCAAGCGATGGTGGTTGCTAAGTTAGACGCTAATTGAACGAAGGCATGACGATGAAAAATTTGCAGGATTTACGTATTTTTATTGAGACCGCGCGCTTAGGTAGCCTATCTGCCTGTGCTCGGCACTTAGATCTGTCGCCTGCAGTTGTGAGTGCAGCGGTCAAACGATTAGAAGCGGAAATTGAGACGGTGTTGTTTGTTCGCTCTACTCGTAGGCTGCGTTTAACTAGTAAGGGTGAGCAATATTTAAAACATTGCCGAGATGCGGTGGCTATTTTGGACAATGCTTATGCAGGACTACATGACAACGATGCTGAGCTAACGGGTACCATTCGGCTATCGGCATCATCAGATTTGGGACGAAACCTAATTTTGCCTTGGTTGGACGATTTTATAGACATTCACCCAAAAGTGACGGTGCAGCTACATATGTCAGACAGCTATGTGGACTTGTACGGTCAGCAGATTGATTTGGCACTACGTTACGGTGCGCCCAAAGATTCATCACTGGTCGCATTACCTATTGTATTGAATAATCGCCCTATACTGTGTGCGTCAAAGGAATATTTGAGCAAAATTAATAAGGATATCGGTATCCCAAGAACACCAGACGATTTAACTCAGCATAACTGCTTGTGTTTAGGCCATGATGAAAAATATTTGACCGAGTGGACTTTTGAGAAAGCGGGAAAGACCAAACGTGTGGCAGTGGCCGGTAATCGCAGAAGTAAAGACGGTGACGTTGTACGCCGCTGGGCAGTGGCGGGTAAAGGCATCGCATTAAAGTCTCAGTTAGATATCGCCGGCGATTTAAAGACAGGTAGACTGGTCGAGGTAGCGTTGGACGGCTGGCAAGTGGCCAACTATCCGTTGTATTTGATTTGTCCAGAACGGCGCTTAATCGATCCATTGTTTAATGCGGTCAAAGAATACTTGATTGAACGGGTAGAGCAGGTATTAAGGTAAAACGAAAATTAATGATGACCCTATTTGATCAGACGAGCAAAACAGTAGCCACTAGACAGTAGTTGCTGGATAGCTATTATAATTATTGCCATACCTTATCAAGCACCGTAAACCAGTTTTTTGACATTACCTTTTCAATCAGTTGGTTTGAGAAGTGACGTTGTTGCATTCGCTCAATCAGTATAGAGATTTGACTGATATCCGATAACTCATCAGGTAGTAGGCAACCATCGAAATCAGAACCAAACCCAACGTGATCTTCGCCTAGATGGTCGATCAGATAATCAAGATGGTCGACAATCACGTCAAGCGAGGTTTGTGTATTACGTTGCCCATCTGCACGAAGAAACGCCACATCGAAATTCACCCCAACCAAACCGTCGCTTTGTTTAATAGCAGCCAGCTGCTGATCGGTTAAGTTCCGTGCTTGCTGACAGAGAGTATGTGCATTGGAGTGTGTCGCAACAATAGGCTGACAGGCAATCTCTAGCGTATCCCAAAAAGCGCGTTCATTCATATGCGACACATCTATCAGCATATGCTTTTCACTGCACTTAAGAATGAGGTCTTTACCTTGAGTCGTAAGCCCAGCTCCCGTATCTGGAGAGTGCGGAAAGGAAGCATTTAAGCCATCACCGAAGAGGCTCTTTCTATTCCATAGTGGGCCAATGCTTCTGAGTCCGGCATCATAAAACACATCTAATAAGTCAGGCTGTATGGCTAAAAATTCAGCACCTTCCAAATGCAAAACGATAGCTAATTGTTGAGTCTGCTGACAGGCTTTGATTTGTTCTAACGAGGTGCAAATCTGGATTTGACCATCAGATCTTGCCTGTAATTGCTGTGCAAGTGCTAATTGCGCACAGCAAATATCGACGATTTCTTGCGGAGTGAAGTCTGAATGTGATGGGTTGGCTAATTTATCAGGATGGTTGTTTTTCACATAAGCATAGGGCGGTAGAAATATAGAAAATAATCCGCCCATCCAATTCGCTTTTCGGCAGCGTTGTAAATCCAAATGTCCCGGTAACGTGCCATAAATAAAGTCATGTACCGGATCGGCAGCTGAGCTTAGCCAAAGGCGAGTCAACAGATCATTATGTCCATCAAATATCACAGGTTTATTATCAGCATTCATATTTCACCTGTCACCATACGAGTAGGAATCAGTTTGTCTTTATTCAGCTGTTTGTTACTCAGTGATTTAGAATTTTTTGGATTACGAAAGCGCAGTTCATCAAAAGGTACAGGCGTCTCGCTGTTGATACGAGCCCCCTCAATCAGGTAGTGATAAGGCGATTTACCACAGACAGGATCGGCGTTTTTGGCATCCCCAGTCAGCATAAAGGCTTGGCAACGACAGCCGCCATAATCGCGCTCTTTGTCTGGGCAGCTTTGGCACATATCGGGCATCCAGTCATCACCGCGAAACTGATTGAAGCTCGCAGATTCATACCAAATATCTGACAGTGATGTATGTCGTACATTAGGAAACCGTATTGGCATTTGTCTGGCAGCATGGCAAGGCAGAGCTGTACCATCTGGTGCTACTGTTAAGAAAATCTTGCCCCAGCCATCCATGCAAGGTTTTGGACGTTCTTCATAATAATCAGGCACCACAAAAATAAGTTTGCACTTGATACCACGTTCTTCAATCTGCTTACGGTATTCATTGGTAATGCGTTCAGCTCGGACCACTTGCGCTTTGGTTGGTAGTAAACCCTCTATGTTCTCAAATGCCCAACCATAAAACTGACAAATAGCCAGCTCGACCGTGTCGGCCTCTAGCTCTAAGCAGAGATCAATAATCTGATCAATCTGATCAATGTTCTGCCGATGAATCACAAAATTGAGCACCATCGGATAGTCGTATTGCTTAACCAGACGTGACATCTCATACTTTTGCTCAAAGGCATGTTTTGAACCTGCCAAGGCGTTGTTGACCGTTGGATCACTGGCTTGAAAGCTAATTTGAATATGCTGAAGACCTGCTTCTTTTAGACTCGTGATTCTAGCCTCAGTAAGACCCATACCTGAGGTGATTAAATTGGTATAAAAACCTTGGTTATGTGCATAAGCGACCAATTCTTCTAGGTCTTGACGAACCAATGGTTCACCGCCAGAAAAGCCAAGCTGCACCGCGCCCATTTGTCGCGCCTGATCAAACACATCAAACCATTCCCCTGTCGTTAGCTCCTCTTTATACTGAGCATAATCGATAGGGTTTGAGCAATAAGGGCATTGTAAGGGGCAGCGATAGGTCAGCTCAGCAAGTAGCCATAGCGGTAGTCCGACTGATGCAGTCATACTAAATCAATCCAATGTTCACGTTGGGCGACCAGCATATATTCAATGATGTCTTGCTCGATTTCGGGAATATCGCCAAACATAGCTTGCACCTTTTGGATGATATCAGCAATGGACGCTTGACCATCAATATGTTGACCGATGATACTGGCACTGTCATTGAGCTTAATCATACCTTCAGGGTAGAGTAAAACATAGGCGTTTTGCGCAGGTTCAAACTGAAAACGATAGCCGTGACGCCATACCGGTACGATGGATTGATCCAGCTCAGGTAAACTAGCAGGTATACTCATTTGAACAATCCTTTATGCCAGACATTGTCAATGGTAACGCTTTGATAAGGGGCTTGATTATGCACATAAGCCAAGCTCAAGGCATCCAAAATCGTCCATAAGATATCGAGTTTAAACTGTAGGATCTCAAGCATGCGCTCTTGTTGCTCGGCTGTTTTAAACGAGTCAAGTGTGATGGTCAGACCATGCTCAACATCGCGGCGAGCTTGACTCAAGCGTGAACGAAAATAAGTGTAACCTTGATCTTTTATCCAAGGGTAATGCTTGGGCCAAGACTCTAAACGTGACTGGTGAATCTGCGGAGCAAACAGCTCAGTCAGTGAGCTACTGGCGGCTTCTCGCCATGAGGTACGTCTTGCAAAGTTCACATAAGCATCGACGGCAAAACGCACACCCGGTAGTACCAGCTCTTCAGAAATAACTTGCTCACGAGTCAAACCGACTGCTTCTGCCAGACCCAACCATGCTTCACGGCCGCCGCCGTCAGGATAGACGCCATCTTGATCAATCATGCGCTGGATCCATTCTTGACGCACGCGCTGATCAGGACAGTTTGCCATAATAGCTGCATCTTTCAATGGAATGTTGATCTGATAATAAAATCGATTGGCGACCCACGCTTGAATTTGCTGCTGGGTCGCTTTGCCTTCATGCATCATGATATGAAAGGGATGGTAAATATGATAATACTGACCCTTAGCCATAATCGCTTGTTCAAACGCTTCTGGGCTTAGCGCTGTGTTTTCTTCTTGCATTGTTCTCACCTTACGATTGCTGTCTTTGCCTTACCGTTTGTCTCAAAGCTCAATCTGCATACCATCAAATGCTACTTCAACACCATGTTGTTTTAATGTCGCAGCCTGTTCAGATTGTTCGTTCAATATTGGGTTCGTGTTATTGATATGGATCAATACCTTACGCGCGTTATCTAACTGATCTAAATAATGCAATGAGCCATCTTCACCACTAATATGCAAATGACCCATGTCTTGACCGGTCTTCGTACCGACACCGCACTCTTGCATTTCATTGTCCGTCCATAGCGTACCGTCAATCATTACGCAATCAGAGCTTTTCATGATCTGCATCACTTGCTCATCAATTTTACCGAGACCTGGCGCATAAAAGAGTTGTTTTTGTGTTTTTAAGTCTTTTACAATCAGGGCAATATTGTCGCCATCGTGAGGGTCGTTGCGGTGCGGTGAGTAGGGTGGCGCTGAGCTTCTGATGACCAAAGGCGTCAATTCTAGATTGCTATAGCCTTCGATTTGAAAACTCTGCTTTGGATCGATTTGATTATATTGTAGGCCACCGTTCCAGTGCTTTAGCATATTGAACAGCGGAAAGCCTGTACTAAGGTCTTGATGCACCATGTCCGTACACCATATTCGAATCGGACAGCCTTCACGTAAGGTCAACAGCCCTGTGGTATGGTCAAGTTGACTGTCCATCAACACAACATCAGTGATGCCTGTATCTCTCAATTGACGTGCTGGCTGTGCTGCCTTGAACTCAAATAATTGTTGACGGATATCAGGTGACGCGTTGAATAAGATCCAATCCACACCATTTTCTGATATGGCTATCGAAGATTGGGTACGAGTTTTTGCCTGAATCGTGCCTTGACGGACACCGTGGCAATTATCGCAGTTACAGTTCCACTGCGGGAAACCACCACCAGCAGCTGAGCCTAAAACGTGAATATACATAAATCAATATTTCCAAAAAAATAAAAGCCCTAATCATCTAGGGCTTTTAATGGATTGAGTGCTAATGAGTTTTAGCGTGCTTCGAAGTACATAGTCACTTCGAAACCGATACGAATGTCTTGAAAAGCTGGTTTGGTCCACTGCATGGGATTACTCCGGAACGATCTTACTATTTAAGAAGTAAGATTAATAAAGTGAATGAGTGATAAAGGGTAGTATAAGCTGCCCCCCGCTGTCAATTTCTTAGATGTTAGTAAAGCGTTAACGAGCATCGATTAAGCATTCTTTTATAGCACAAATGCAAGCCGATTTATCATACCGAAAAGACAGTATATCGAGCATAAGATTAAAAATATCTTTGAATAGTTTGAGCATAAATTCTAACTATAAAAAATCTGCTTGAAGGGAGTTAAGCGTATTCGAGAACTTATGAGTTATACAGATATATTGCAAAAACCGAATTTATCTATAAAGTAATAGATTAACTTGATAGATACTGGAGCCTGAAGATGATTGCTGAATTACAAGGCAGTGAGTTAACCAAAGCAATCTTGGAAAATGTCAGCAACTATGTATGGTGTGCTGTCAGCAACGTTAGCGATGATTATGCTGTAGCAACCATAGATAATGGTTACTACGAATTATTGGTTCCTATTGTAGCCTTTAATAACGACCAGTTCGTTTGTGATAAAGGTGATCTATGGGAGTACGCTGTCTCAGTAAAGAGAGTGGCACTTACTCATGATGATGTAGGGCTGTAACTCATTATCAATATAATGACTGTTACGTTCTACATACAGATTAGTTTTACAGCCTATGCATGAAAATCTACCATCTGTCTACAACTTCTTGTTCTAGCTGACAATACATCTGTACTATCTATTTATAAGCTCATCTGTCTAACCATCAATATTTTGCAACGATAGATAAAACAGGTTCGAAGATGCTCAAGTGATTGCTGTTATAAAACCGCTTGTTTAGCTTACTAATCATTGTCATTGAATAGGAGTAACAACATGGATACGGTAATTGTTGGAAGCGAACTAACTCGTTCAATGCTTGAAGACGGTCATAAAAATATATGGTGTGCTGTAAGTGATGAGAGTGATGAGAATGCTCTAGAAGATCAGGTAGGTAATGACTTCACATCTCGCATTGTGGCTTTTGAAGATGGCCAGTTCTATTGTACGGGCGGTATGCCTTGGAAATATGCAGTGCCAATTGAGATAGTGGCATTGACGAAATATGACTTTTCTCTTTAGTGAACAACATAACTTAGATAGGTTTGAATAGTTATCGCCGAAAGTAAATCCTAATATTAAGATATTTAGTTAGATAAAATGCGCGACTGAAAAGGCCATTCAAGCGATGCAACATAAAGCTTGAATGGCCTTTTGTGTTTTGGAGCCAGTTTGAAAGCTATCTATTATTTCAAAAATTCAGGGCGCATAAAGGCTGGGTTTGGATACGTATAAAATCCTTCACCAGTCGCGAATCCTAATTTGTTTTGATCGATTAACTGCTCTTTTAAATATTGAGCAGCCTTGAACCTCACAGGATTTTGAGTTTTTTCAGCAGATAGTTTTGTGATGTTGTAGGCAGTGTTGATACCGATAGTGTCCAATATGGCAAAGGGGCCTGACGGCGCGCCAGTTACTATCATCCATGTTTTATCTATCGTATGTGGATCGGCAACCTCTTTTGCAACCAATTGCAAAGCTGCATCTATAAAAGGCGCCAACAAACTGTTCATGATATAGCCGGGTTGCTCCTTATCCAGCGGCATTGCCACCATACCGATGGCAGTAGCAAAAGCAACAACCTCATCAAATACTTTAGGATCTGTCCCAGGATGCCCCATGATTTCGGCGACATTATGCATCCAAATTTTATTGGCAAAGTGTAGCGCTAAAAACTGTGCAGGTCGTCCCGTTGATTCTGCAAACTGACTAGGAAGTAAGGTAGAGGTATTGGTCGCAAAGATGGTTTTCTCTGGTGCTAGTTTGGCAAGTTTTTCATAAAATTCGATTTTAATTTCAGGAATCTCGGGAATAGCTTCAATCATTAGATCAGCATCTTTGACTGCTTCTGCTAAGTCTGAGGTGTAGCTGAGATTATCAAAGGCCTTATCCAACTGCTCTTGAGTTGCCCTCAAATCCTTTCGAAAAGCCTTGCACATCAATTGAAATTTTGACTTTGCTTTTTCTAAAACCTCATCATTGATGTCATAGACACTAACATTAAAACCATGAAATGCGGCCTGAAAAGCAATTTGGTAGCCTAGGATGCCGCTTCCCGCGACAGTTACATTTTTATACGTCATTGTATTTATTTCCTAATAGTAGTGGATATAAGTTGCTAGATAAATGTCTAGAACTTATAGACCTATTATTAGATGGTTTTACCTTATTATTCAACCTTCATTTTTATAAAAACATTTAAGAGAACCTAAAAATATCGCTATGCAAGTATCAGATAATTTCACACCACTTGACTTCTTATATTGTTAAACAATTCAATAACTTAATAATAATATTACTAGCTTCACACCTAATGATTTTATGATAACTGAAGGCTAATTTAATATCATAACGACATTTTTAATGACTGTTGATGTCAAAATATTGTCGACGAGATTGTAAAGAAGGACGTAAGCAGTGATGTAATAGTACTCAACAGACCCTAGGGCGTGTCCTCAATTCAATCGATAGTCATCTAAATGGGTTAAAAATGGCTAAATCTTGCCAAACAGCGTCAAATAGCTGACTAATATCTCGATATTATCTTCGCTATTTTCCTTGTTTGACTGCGATTTATCTCATTTTTATCACCATTTTTAAAATGAGGACACGCCCTAGTACGTTCTAAAAATATTAGTAGACGCGACAACCTGTTCCCTAAACCACTGATGCTTAGGGTCTTTTTGATATTTCTTGTGCCACAGCATCCGCATGGTAATCGGTGTGGGTTGATAAGGTAATGCCACGCTGTCTAAATGCTCAAATCCCAACGTATTCAATTTACTGGGGACAATGGCCATTAATTCTGACCCTTTAACGAACGTTGCCATCGTCGCAAAGCTATTGGTGCGTATGACGGTATTGGCATCTATCGCTTGAATAATGTGTTTATCCGTTTGGCTGGCAGACGCACCTTTGGTAAAGCTAAGTCCCACGTAGCGGGCGTTATCAAAATCTTGCTCGGTTACAGGAGGTGAGCGGTACGCAGGATCGTAATAACACCGTGCCACGTCGTCAAATAAGCGTACGCTCATAATGTCATTGTGATCAGGGGCAAAGGGGGAAAACGCCACATTAACATTATGTTGCCGAAGTTGCTCAATATTAGGCTTGCGAGAAGGCAATATATTTAAGCGAAATGAGGCCACTTGTGCGCTAATTTGTTGCATTGCCTGTGTTAAAAACACACCCACCTGATAATCATTTGCCAAAATCGTGTAATCAAAATGAGCCAGCTTTGGCTCAAACTCTTGGGTCTGCGTTAACTCATCTAGTCGAACCAATAACGGCTTAATTTCTTGATACAAGTACTCACTTTTTTGGGTCGGCATCACGCTTCTACCCGAACGCACAAACAACTCATCGTCAAATATTAGCCTGAGTTTTTGCAAACTGTGGCTAATGGTCGATTGTGTCAGATCCAATTGTTCGGCAGTTTTAGTCACTGTGCCGACCTCGTGCAAGGTGGTGAATACCAACAAGTGCTGTCCGCTTAACGCTAAATAATCGAAATATTTCATAATAAGTATGAACAAACCTCTGTTTTTATTCATGAGTTGGTAGCATATGATGGTTGTCATCGGGTTGCAAGAGTTTAATATTCCAAAAACCCCAAGTCTTAAATATTGCTTTATTAAATACTATTTCATTAAGTACTGCTTTATCAAACATTAGGTCTTTAATAAAGCAATCACTAACCATTGGCTTTGAACACCTTCTTAATTAGGGAACACTTATGACATCTTTAACCAACGCAAAAGCATTATCTACCTTTGCTGTTTTGGGCTTATTTGCACTACCTACAGTCGCCATGGCAGATATGACAGAAGGGCTATATGGCACGGCACAACTGGGCTATAGTATTGCGGACACTGATTCAAAAGCTTACGGTAATAACATTGCAACCGATGACGATTTTCCAAGTTCATTTGAAGCTGATAATAGTATGGTCGGCGGTATAGGATTGGGTTACCAGTTTAACCAGAACCTACGTATAGAAGGTCGATTGGCAAAACGTAGCTTTGATATTGATGACTCACGCTACGGTACAGGCGCTCGTGATGGCGAGCAATACATTTTAGACGGTGAGTTTGAAAGCTTAACGATGACTCTTGAAGGGTTTTATGATTTCCCTATTAGTGCCTCATTTACCCCTTATGCTAAGGCAGGTATTGGACTCTCAAAAAATGACTATTCTGCTCGATTAGGCGGAACTGGCGTAGCAGGGTTTGACGCATTTGATGGCAAAGCAGATGGCTATTATGACAACTACGCTGATGGCGACTCTAGCGAATTTACATGGAATATCGGAGCAGGTGCGAGCTATGCATTGACCCCAAGCACCCATTTATATGGAGAGTATCAATACATCGATTTTGGCGGCGACGTACAAACAGGGCAAGACGGCTTCAGCGATGGCTTTGAGATCAACGACGCTTCTGCTCATGAATTTAACTTAGGCTTACGCTATCAGTTTTAAGGTTTTGTAATTTATTAACTTATCTTAGGGCGTGTCCTCAATTCAAACGAGTGTCCTCTAAATGGGCTAAAAACAGCTAAATTTTGCCAAACATCGTCAAATAGTGCAGATAATATCTCGATATTATCTGCACTATTTTCCTCGTTTGACGGCAATTTATCTCATTTTTATCACCATTTTTAAAATGAGGACACACCCTAGTCTCGATATTTCATCTGTCTCTAAATACTTAAAACAAATTTTAAATCATCAATCTATCCAAAAGGTATCACTATGAAGATTTCAAAAGCTGCTTTATTAACCACTGTTGTTATTAGTACATTTGCATTGACCGCTTGCAACAACTTACAACCTGCTCATCAAGCTCAAAAGCATACACAGCATAATAGCCATCATCAAGGTGCTGACGTAGTATCAAACGCTAAAGTGATTGAGATTGCCTCTTTCAAACTTAAACCTAGTATCTCTTACGATGATTTTGCCGTTCTTGATCATAGCGTTGAGGTCAATCATGTGGCAAAACAAAAAGGCTTTGTATCTCGTGAGTCAGCAATGGGCGAAAACGGCGAATGGGTGGTTGTGGTGCATTGGGAAACGTTAGCGGATGCGGATGCTTCCATGACAAGTTTTACTAAAACACCTATGGCAGCTGAATTTATGGGCAGTATAGATTTGAAGACGATGGCAATGAATCGCTATACCTTAGTAGATTAGTGGATGGGTTTGAAATAAACAGCAATTTCAATCGGTTGCAAACCAGTAGATCGATTAGGGTTTATCTATTAACCCTAATCGACGTTCATTCTAGTTAAGAGAATCAAAGAGGTGCACTATGAAAATCGCAGTTACAGCCGCTAATGGAAAACTAGGGTCTGCCATTATTGAGAATCTACTACAGGCGCATGCCGCGACAGACATCGTGGCGCTGGCACGCACTCCTGCCAAAGCTGAGTTTTTGACCAAGCAGTATGGCATAGAGGTCAGAGCAGGTGATTATGATGATGTACAACAGCTTGAGAATTCATTACAAGGTATAGATAGCGTTTTACTGGTGTCTAGTATGGATGAGCCTGCTAAGCGTATTGGTCAGCACCGCAATGTTATCGAGGCTGCGAAAAAAAATCGTGTGAAAAAAATCGTGTATACCAGTATTCAGGGTTCTAGTACTCAGACTGCGTTTGCGCCGATTGTGAAGAGTAATCAGCAAACAGAACAAGATATCAAAGATAGTGGTCTCAATTGGGTGATAGGTCGCAATGGTATCTATATCGAGCCTGATGTGGATTATATCGATAGCTATAAGGCACAGGGTGAGATTGCTAACTGTGCAGGTGAGGGCAAGTGTGGCTATACCACTCATGAGGAATTGGCGGTCGCTTATAGCCAAATGCTAATCAATGCTAAGCACGATGCCAATACTTATAATTTAAATGGTGAATCCATTACCCAGCAGCAGCTCACTCAGTACTTAAATGACAGGTTTGGTACAACGCTTAGTTATCGCCATATGACCGTGGAGGCGTTCAAACAAGACCGTATTGATGAACTAGGCGAGTTTATCGGTACAGTGATCGCTGGTATTTATGAGCAGATAGCAATAGGTGCCATGCACAACCAAAGCGATTTTGCCAAGGTGGTGGGCCGCGAACATATGAGCTGGACTGAGTACTTTAACAATTAATAAGACCGCGCATACTCAAGCTAGATATTATTTGAACGCTCTTTGATGTAATGCAAAATGTAAGGAAGACTATTATGCCTATGATTACGCCTACGAATAAATCCGTTACCAAATTCGAAGGTTTACACTTGTATCACGCGCCATTTTCCAACTGTGCTATGCGCGTAAGGATTGCATTAGCGGAGAAGCAGCTAGAGTGGACAAGCCATCTTATTGATCTATCCAAAGGTGAACAGCGTAGCAAGCAATATCTAGGAATCAATCCTAATGGTGTGGTACCAACCTTGGTAGATGAGGGTGTGGTTATTATTGATTCGACCGATATCATTGATTATTTAGATACCACCTATGAGCCAAAATCGTTGTGTCCTGATAGTGAAGCTGAAATGCAGGCCATGTATGATTGGATGCATATGGCAAAAGATAATCATCTGTCCATAAAAACTTATATGTATTATAAATTAGGTGCCACGGGTCTTAGCGAAGAAGAGCTAACAGAATATCGCAAAAACCAAACTTACGACAAAGCACTGTTAGCGTTTCACGAGCATCGTAGTACACATGGTTTTAGTCAAGAGGATATTGATAAGGCTACCGCAGTGCTTGACGACTGTTTTGCAAAAATGGACGTGCGTCTCAAAGATCATGATTGGCTAGTTGGCGACGCCTTTTCATTGGCGGATATTACTTGGATTCCGCAACTGGTTGTTTTAGGTAGAGCGGGCTATCCTTTTGCTCAGTATGCACATTTTGAGCGTTGGAAAAATGCAATTATGGCACGCCCTAGTTTTAAACAATCAGTTACTGATTGGTTGAAGTAAAAATGAGTGACGACAGCGGTAAGACTACGATAATAAAATACAATTATGACAGTAAAATCTAATCTTAATAACATCGTCTAATAAAACTAAAATTCGTATACTTGTATAGATCTTACTTCTTTATAAAAGAGTATTTCAAACCAAAAAAACCACCCTAACTTGAATAGTGAGGGTGGTTTTTTTATTTGTGCATCGATATAAACTTATAACGTCTGTAAATCCATCGAAGCGAGGTGCATTCATGGTTCTTTGAGCTATTAGTAGTAATCATTAATCATTGTTAAAAGATAAGTGCGAGTTCAGGTATCTATTTGATAAACATAGACATAAATTTATTAAAGACAACTCCATAAGGAGGTTGTAATAAATTCATAGCATTTACTTTGGGCTGGACCAAAACGGGTTTCATATGACTAAAGCGTTCAAAGCCAATCTTACCGTGGTAAGCTCCTATACCGGAATGTCCAACCCCGCCAAAAGGCAATTCATGCTGCAGGGCATGTAATACAATCTCATTAATACAGACACCGCCAGATACCGTATGGGAGCGAATACGCTTAATATCCTTTTCTGAATTTCCGAATATATATAACGCTAATGGTCTAGGGCGTTCATTGATAAATGCGATAGCTTCATCTAACTCTTCATAATGTATGAGTGGTAGTACTGGTGCAAATATTTCATTTTGCATTAATGCACTATCTAATGTAGGTTCAGTTACAATAATAGGAGGCATTAAGCGTGAGTTGATATCTGGTTTCACCTCAGTTGTATGGTGAACTTTCTCTTTCGGTATTTCGTCTAGATACTTTTGAACTCTAACAAACTGAGCACTATTGATAATATGGGTATAGTCCTTGTTTGTCGTGATTTTTGGGTAATGCTTTTGCATCCATTTCTTGGCTAGACTAGTAAACTGTTCATGATACTTGCGATTTAACAGTACATAGTCAGGTGCTATACAAGTTTGTCCAGCATTTAGCGCTTTACCCGTCATAATTCTATTTACGGCACTTTCTAAGTTGGCATCATCTAGTACAATCACCGGAGATTTACCACCAAGCTCAAGAGTAACTGGCGTTAGATTCGGAGCCGCTGCTGCCATGACTTTTTTGCCTACTTCTGTAGAGCCGGTATAAATCAAATGATCGAAAGGAAGCTCACTAAAAGCTACCGCGATATCAACATCACCTACAACAACATTTACCATCTCTGGTGAGAAATGTGTTTCAATAGCTTCAGCAAATGCTTGAGCAAATTTTGGCGCAGCTTCACTCATTTTGACCATAATACGGTTTCCCGCTGTAATAGCATCTATCATTGGACCAATCGCCAAATATAGTGGATAGTTCCAAGGGACCATGATACCCACTACGCCCAATGGTTGCGGTTCTATTTCATTACGAGCTGGCAAGTAAACAGCTGAAACAGGCGCCTTTCGAGTTTTCATCCAAGACTCACCATGTTTCTTTGCATGGCTAATGCTTGTAAAACTTGAAAATAATTCGGCAAACTTAGTTTCACCTTCACTACGTTGACCAAAATCTGCATTGATAGCACTAGTAAGTTTATCCTTATTTTTACTTAATAAGGTTTCAAGAGTTTCAAGTTGAGATTTTCTAGTATCCCAGTCAGTTATAGGTTCTTTGCGACTCAGTTTTTGCAGTCTCAAAAACTGGGTTTGTAGATCTTTCTTGTTGGTAATGATTGCGGGTGAGCTACTTACCGAAGAGCTGTTATCAATTTGAGTGCTATCCATCGTTTTCATCCTTGAAATATTTTATGAAATTATCCTAGGAGTATGGCATATAACCATACTCCTAGGATTTTGCGTAATTGAGATATTAATCTGGTAGTACTATTGCAGTAGTCACTATCAATTCAATACGCAACGCTTACATGGCCTTTAGCCACTACCATGTCGGGCATGTTTTCATTTAATTTAACGGAATCTTCAGTTTCAATAGTTGTGCTACCGTGGCTTAGATGAAAACGCTCCATCTTTATTTCCTGAGCGATCTTTTCTGCAATGGCTATCGTTGGAGCGTTAGTATTTGCACTATTAAGGTGAGGCATAATAGAGGCGTCCACAACACGTAGTCCGATTACACCTCTTACTTTGAGATCTAGATCCACCACGGATTCAGCATCTGAGCCCATCCTACACGTGCCTACCGGATGATATATAGTGTCTGACTTATTGCGGATATAACCTAACAAGCCGTCTTTATCCAGTGCGGAAGCTGCATAGTCTTTAGTAATATATTTGGCAATAGGTTGTTCTTGCATGATTTCGCGCGTACGTTGAGCACCTGCCACCATCATTTCTACATCTTTTGGATGGTCTAAATAGTTGGGATCAATTAGTGGCGCGGTATTTGGGTCAGAGGACGCGAGCTTTACGGTGCCACGGCTTTCAGGTCTGAGATAACAGCTATGAATAGATACCGCATATCCCCACTTAACTTGACGGCCATGATCGATGACTCTAGAGATAACAAAGTGAAGTTGGGTATCTGGCCAGTCTTTAGGTGTGGCATTTGTGGCACTAAAAAAAGCAGCCCCTTCAGCAAAATTGGTTGATAGCAGTCCAGTCCCGTCTTTTCTCCAATCACGAGCTCCTTTCATAAGGCTGATGCCGCCAGCAAAACCTACGCCAAATACGTCTCTTGTGTTCACCTCATAGTCAAACACAACATCAAGGTGATCTTGGAGATTTTCACCAACATTAGGAGAGTCATAGACAACACGAATACCGTGCTTTTCTAACTCTTCTTTAGGACCAATGCCTGATAGCATCAAAATCTTTGGAGAGCCGAAAGCACCAGCACACAGAATGACTTCTGCATTGGCCTTAATGGTATTTTCTTGATTATCTTTGAGGTAAACCATTCCTGATGCTACTCCGTTCTCTATGAGGACGCGAGAAGCAATGGCACCTGTAATAATAGTTAGGTTGGGTCTGTCTTCTACAGGGTGTAGGTAGGCGGCAGCAGCTGAACAACGCTGCCCTTGTTTTTCACCATGGAAATGAGTTAATTGGTAAAGGCCAGCTCCATCCTGCTTATCACCATTGAAGTCGTCATTTCTATCTAAGCCATTCGCGATGCATGCATCGACAAAAGCATTAGTAATAGGCCGAGGGCTAAGAGGGTCGGCAACGTTTAACGGTCCACTGTCGCCATGAAAATGATTTGCACCGCGGACATTGTTTTCTGCCTTTTTGAAATATGGTAAGAGTGAATCGTAATCCCAACCGTCACAGCCCTCATCAGCCCAGCGGTCATAATCTTTTGCACTACCACGGGTATAAACCATCGCATTAATAGCTGATGAGCCACCTAAGCACTTGCCACGAGGCTGATATCCAATACGATTGTTTAGGTGCTTTTGGGGCACAGTACTGAGACACCAGTTGTTTATCTTAATTGGCTTGTCTCTCATTTGGGCAATAACTGCCGCAGGTAAACGCACTACTAGATCTTTGCCATTACCCCCTGACTCTAAAAGGCACACTGTGACTTGAGGGTCTTCACTTAATCGACTTGCCAACACGGATCCTGCAGATCCACCACCAACGATAATATAATCAAATTCCATGATTAGTTAACTCCTTCCTTGGATTATCCTAGCTACTACTAGGCTTTTTTTGCTAAAGTTAGATATATAATCTAACGGGTCAAACAGTCAAAACACTGATAAAACTGATCAATATTTTTCATTCATGTACTTTTGTATAACCTATCATTACTTAAAAGTGTTTTAACAGTGATGCTAAATACACTCCAAAAAGTGAACGGCAGTTTTAAATCAAGTTAAATTCAACACAGAGTAAATCTATGGAACTCAATGAATATACGGTTCATAAGCTGACAGCGCTCTGTTATAGAAAAGCCGTAGCAACGTATCTAATACAGATAAATCGCTCATCTGATATACCCAAAATTATGTCACAATTTAGTGATCTCGATGATTTTGAAGGCGATAGAATGCCACTAGCTGTCGTCACGAATGAGTTTAATTTGGCTACCTATTTCTTCCAAGATGATTATATAGGGCTAAAAGTTTTCAACTATATCGAGATTGAGTCTCTTCCTTTTTATAAGGGAATAAGCCAATGTATCACTCCTCTAATAAATGCCAATATTGATATTCCTCTTATTGTTCTCTGCCGTTTGATTTCGCGTTACTTCAAAGTCATGACTGAATCAATCGAGGTTCATTTATTTGAGAGAAAAGATTTAATCCGTCTTGAGTTCAATCCAAGCGTTCCTGAACAGGTTAATAAACATCAAATTGATGGCATTATTTTTTCCGTTTATAAAATTATCTCGACATTTAGCTCACTCAAACCTGTAGAACTTACTTTGGCGCATCGGCAGTCTTCCCAAGGGTTTGAGCTATATAAACAGTTCTTAGGTGTTCCAGCAGAAATGTCTAAAACAGTCAATAGTTTAACGTATCGAATCGATAGGGCTGATCACATTTACTACTCATCGGAACACACAAAAAACACTGTAGGAAGTACATTTTTTATCAACCCTTTGCATCATATGCTTGATAAGAACTTCACCGATACCAGCTACACACAACGTTGTCAGCATATACTCATAACAATCATGGGTCTGCATGAGCCGACTCGTGAGCAAGTTGCTCAGGTGCTCAATATGAGTGTTAGTAGCTTGCAAAGGCGTCTAAGAGAAGAGGGTATTTCTTTTAAAGCGTTGCTATTGGAAGTTCGAAAAAAGTTAGCTTATAAATACTTAATAGAGCAGAGGTTATCAGCTACAGATACGGCATTTTTACTTGGTTATCATTCTAATAGTCAGTTTTTCGGTGCTTTTAAGAGTTGGTTTGGGATGACGCCAAGAGCATATAAAGAATGTTATCTAAGTGACTAACAGCTCGTTATATATATGCTTTGACTATAGCAGCGAGAGCATGATCATCCTTGATTTACTAACTGTATCGTATGATATCTTTTGAAAGTAGGCATATTCAGGTCAAGGAAAGTTAATACTGTCTTAATTCGGGTCAAGGTTTATATAGTGCTAAAAATTCAGCGATGTCAGACTCTATATAAAGACCAACATATAGAACGCTTATAAGCTATTGAGTACTTTTATGATCAAGTGATTAGCCAGTGCATCTCCCTTTGCTTGAGTTTGATTTTAGTGATCAAACATAAAAAAAGCGCCCATTACAGGCGCTATTTTTTATTCTATTTAATAAGCAAAACTCATGATAGCTTTTTGGCAAAAACTATTTTTAGTAGTTGGCTTTGATTTGTGTTTCTAAGAAATTAGCCGCGACGTCATTGTACAGACTACAATAAACTTCTTCGATGTCAGGGTTAGTATTGAAATTTTCTTGGACTCCGCTTTGATTATAGAAAGCATCATATATCAAGCCGTTGTATCTGACAGCTGCCACGATCTCGCCATCTTCATCAGTATACCGAGCAGCTGGTAGCTCGTTGTTGATTCCGATGTTTTCTTTGACAAGTTTGGTGACAGTGTTATACGTTTTCTCGTTAGCAATCCACTCATCTATAGTCATGCTACCTTCATCTTCGTCTTCAGAAAAGGTATAGAAATTTTGATTAGGTGTCTCTAGGAATATATAGCATTGAGAGCCGCTCGGAAAAACAGGGTTAACACTGCTAGGAAAAGAAGATAAATCAGTGTCAATACCTGTTTTAGCGTTGGATGGCTGTTTGCCTACGCCTTCAAGGTTAAGGGTTACAATGTCATAAGTTGAATTGACGGAAGCATTTCCTGAACGAATATTTAGCTTGAACGTATCACTATCAACAAAGCTAATGTTATAAAACTGACTATCAAAATCCTCAGGAACCGCAATGAACAAATTTTGGCCAGCGTAAAACTCTAATTCAGAGACATCACCTACGCTATCCTGATATGCAGTAGGTGAGCTTCCTACAATAGTAGATATTGTCTGCATTAAGCCGCTATTGCTAAGTCTATAAGCGAGCTTACCCCATGCATTTTTGTACTCTCCATCGTTCACATCGGTAAAAGAGTCAAAGACTGTATAGCTTAGTTCATTATTAACGATAGGACCACCATCGTCTCCATTGCTTGCGACGTACTGACCGTCACTATCTCCGCCACATCCTGTAAGTACTAGAGCACTGGCCAATGCGAGGCCCGTATATAATTTATTAATTTGCATATTGTTACCTATCGTTAGCTTCCCGTAAGAAAGTAATCATAGTTAAAGCTATATTAAATTGCAAAACAAAATTTCAGTCTTAACGTTATCGCTACAATTGCAACGTATCTTACTTAGTGAAGTTGTCCTGATTATTTATTAAAAATCTACAATTTATAAATTGTGTTACTTGAGTAGCAAATGGCAATGGTCTGATTTATAGCAAAAGAAAAAGGCATTGATACAGGTATTATTGATGGGTAAAAAGTGAATGATTATTAATGGAAAAGATTATCGTATCGTTTTATTAGCTAGCTTTAGACAAGTTATTTATATTTATCATATAAAATATATTCATGGAAAATGATGAATATTTCTGATATACCTAGTTATACTAATTAATTTGGTTAGTTTATCTAATCAAATTAATTGGCTATATGGATTTTTAATCTCACGTATCGGAGTTAAGCAACCATAAAGGACGATAACTATGAAATTAGCAAAAGCTGTACTTGCCAGCATTTGTATCTTACCGTTAGCCACCATCGCTTATGCTGAAGACGTTAATACTCAAAACTTACGTATCTCTGAAACCTCAATGATGAGCGTCAATGAAGCAGCACCAGCAACCATGAAAATGCACAATGATAATGATCATATGGGCGAAAAATCGAACGCCATTCAAGACGGCAGCGATGTAGAAGTGGACAAAGAAAGAACGTGGCGCTGGCCTTGGCAAAAGAAGAACAAAGAAGTAGCGACACCTGAGCGTCCAAAGTGCTGTTAGTTCATTAACTATAAAGGACTACCACGATGAAATTATGGAAAGCCATCTTAACTAGCATTTTTATTTTTCCGTTAGCTACCATCTCTCATGCTGAAGACGTCAATACTCAAAACTTACGCATCTCTGAAACTTCAATGATGAGTGTCAAGGACGCTGCACCCTTAAGTATGCAGAAAAAAGAAAAAGTACCGACAGATAATAAATCCAGTGCCATTAATCATTCAAATGATGTTGAAATTGATAAAGAACAAGGTTTCAGATGGCCTTGGCAAAGAAGAAAAGACAAGGCTCTTGAAGCTATCGAAGACTTTAAGAATCAATCAAGACCCTGAAGAGGCTCAAGGAGAAAATCCATCATATGGATCATTTGATGGTAAACCTAACGTAGTTTTTTACAGTGGTTTCAGATGTTCACAGTGATTTATTGATATTAAATACTTTTACACAAGGATGTATGTTATGAATATTTATAAGCAAATAACGATACTGACACTGAGCATGTCTTTAGTAGGGCTCAGCCATGCCGCCGATGATATGGCAGGTGCCAAAAATGGTATTACTTTAACTGAGAATAGTGACGTGAGTATCAGAAACCACAACTGGAGCACAACGAATAGAGAACCTAAGCATAAGCGTAAACGTAGTACTGTTAAAGTGAGTGCACCGATGGAAGAAACCGCCTCGCAAGTAGCTCTTACTAAGTTTGCTGAAGAAAATAACATGATTGAAAAAAGCTATGGTGACGTTTGTGGCGCTTTTATGGAAAGCCAAATGGCAGAGACTAAATCGCAAGGACATCGCTGGGGCAAGTCTGAGTCACATTGGACCAAAAAATCATTTAAGATTTTTAAAGCACGTGAATTTACGAGTGGTGAAGAAGAGCTGGCACAAAGCGCAGGTCATCTATTTGGTAAAACTATAAAAAAACATAACTGTATTACTACTAAAGTAGGGATCAACGATGAAAACGTTGAACTTGAGTCTATGAAATTAGCAAAATAATTGAGCAATGCTATATATGCTATCTACGAGTAGAACAAAGTGACAGTTAAACGTTTAGCTGTCATTTTTTATGTACTAAGCCACATTTTGGAGAGTATTCATGAAAACCTTTTGTTACCTACTGGTGAGTCTGCTTTTTCTGTACTCTGCTCAAGCCAATGCCCTAAATACTAACGAGAAAATGATCAATGAACTGTATCAAGATACTGAGCTTGATATTGATAATGTAGATGACGTTTTTGCATACGTGCTATCACAGACTGACGATACCCTCACTATTTACCCTTCAGAGGGCTATTATTACTTTAATTTTTACCATCAGGGCAACTTAATAAAAGGCAATATGTTGGTAGGTCATAAGTTAAGACAGCAGGGCAGCTTATCTTTTATATATTTTTATGACATAGCCGGCAAAGAACGGGGTGAGTTTAAAACGCATCATAAACTATATAAGTCATCAGAGATATTTAGCCTGAAAGAATATCAACCTAACTTATATCAATTAACCTTCAAAAATATCAAAAAAAACCTTGAGATTAATCAGATAGAGACAGATGCTGATTTTGTAAAGACGCTTGAGAGTCAAGGTTTTGAAGTCAACCTACCAATGATGGATGATTCGGGAGTCACACTCTATTTGGCATTTCATCCTACTACCAATAACTTCTATTATATTAATCCTTTATCCAGAGATGATGAGTTTTATTATCCTGTTGGCGAGGTACTTAAAGTGGGTGCTAGGACTCAATTTGTCTACCTACCTATGGAAAAATTTGCCATATTAGTAGGCGTTAATGCCAATAATGTTTATAAAAACAACTATTACGATGGCCCTTTTGATCAGCTTCCTGACGAGGCGTTAGTTAATATAGACTATAAGTCTTATTTGTATCGAGTAAACCCAAGCTGGAAAGATAAAATATATGATGACGGCTATTTTATAGATGACCCCGATGCTCGTGTTGCACTGACCAATTATTTTGAATATCTATCGCTTGATGAACTTAACAAAATTCAGCCTTGTGCGTCTGATAAAAACCCGCTGCAATGTTTAGAAGACAGCGGGATGCGTTTTTGATTTTGCACGATGCTTTCTTATATAAGAACACTGCTAGTTATCGCCATACGTTGCATAGTGATTGATGATAATACATCAGGCGAAGATATAGTCTACGTGATTTCCATAGTAAAAAGCGTAATAGGGCTTAACACTTCTTAAAGTTTCTCTAAAGTAAAAATTGATATTATCTTTTCAATATAATAGACCTATTATTTTGATCACTATAATTTTTTGTGTGAGTAACGATAAACAGTTATGACATTTAAACAGGTGCGTATACGCATATCCGTCTGACCATTACTAACTTTCAAATATCAATCCGAACGAGAGCGTGTTATGACCCTTATAAAAACGGCTCGAGCTTTCAGCTTGCTTGCTATTGTCACTGCCATACAGGTTTCATCACTGACCTCTGCCTACGCCCATGACCTTAGTGAACATACCATCGCTGCCAAAGTATGGCAGATCACAGGCCAACCTAGTGTCGCTGCTGATTTCATCAAACTAGAAGACGGTACTGTTTATTTAACGGATAGCCACCATCAGTTGCTCTCTTTTGATTTGTCGGACTTTTCAGCCGATGATCAAACCTATATTTTGGAAAAAAACGCCCATATTCAAGCGATCAATCAGCTAGCAGTGATTGACAATCTAGTAAGTAGTAATCAATTAACGGCTATCCAAAATCCAAGCGATACCGCTAACGATAATGGAACAGCACTAAATAAAGCTGATGCGGCAACGTCTGTTATGACGAGTAACAGTGACACACGCTCTGTCTTATTCTTTTACCTGTTGGGTGGCTTGGTCTTAGCGAGTGGTTTAGTATGCTTTTATGTTTTGAATATACGCCACAAAAAAAACCGAACCTCAAAAGTAGCTTATTCAGTTTTTGGTGTATTGGGTTCAGCTGCTTTGCTTGTGGCTTGTAGCAGTACTGAGACGGCTCAAAATATCGGTGAAAAGACTAAAGAGGCGATCGCTCATTTGCCAGTACCAGCCAATGATATTGACTTTATGACCTCAGTATTTGGCTCATTCGATAACGTCAGTACCCATCATGATGATAAATATCTGTATGTCGAATCAAACGGTGTCCCAAGCCACGAAATGATGACAGGTATCACCAGTTGGCAACAGCAAGTACCTATCGACCAGGATTATACCAATGAGAACAGTTGGGTCATTCCCTTACAGCCTGAGCTTGCCGATGAGCCTCTAATGGCCAAAGACAATTTTATGAAAGGGGCTATCGCTATTGCAGCTAATGGCATTCCTATATTCAACCCATTAAACAATCGTGGTGAGGACGCCAAGGCCTTCGGAGAATTAGACAATTGGGGCGGGCATTCTGGACGTGCTGATGACTACCATTATCATCTTGCACCAACCCACCTACAGTCACAAGTTGGTAAAGGTAAGCCTATTGCTTATGCACTAGACGGTTTTCCTGTCTATGGTGAAACGGATGATGAACTGGATGAATATTTAGGCAAATTCAATGAAGACGGTAGCTATGAATACCATGCTACTTCAGAGTTTCCGTATTTAATTGCAGGCTTGCGCGGTAAGGTCACTGTGAACCCAGATACTAAAGCGCCAGAAAATGAGATTGCACCGCAAGCACATACGCACGGCGTTCGTCCAGCGCTAACGCCTTTGCGCGGAGCCGAGATCACAGATTACAAAATTATAAGCCCGACTCAATATAGTCTAACGTATACCCATGACGGTCAAGAGCATAAGCTGAATTATGGTTGGGGCGATACTGAAGCGACCAAAGATACTTATACTTTTGAGTTTATTGATCCAGAGGGTACGACTGTACAGACTTATAAACGTAATGATGATATACAGAAAAAATAATGTGCACTGAATGATAATAACCAGTTATAGAGATAAATAAGCTGAGTTTTAGACCATCTTATATAATGCTAAGGAATCCTAATGAAACCTATTTTAATACCTGCTTTGCTAACCACGACAATATCTGCTGTATTGCTAGCGGCGTGTAGCCAAACTCAAATAGACTCAGCAGCTACCGATGCCAATGAGCAAACGACAGCATCAATAAACAGTAGTGCAGATGCCAGCAGCTATACTAGCACCGCTAGCTTAACTCAAGGTCTTGCCCAGACTGATGTGACAAATGCCTATGAATGTGATCGTGGTCGTCAAACCAACATCGGTAGTATCCAGTCAACTGACGGTAAAACATGGACAGTACCAGCAGCGACCAATTTGCTCAATACAGATTTCCCAGTGGCGTCTGACTTAAACAATCCTTGTACGGGCAACGACTATCGCACCGCCAGTGAAGCGTTAGATCAACTCGATGGCTCAGACATCATTGAAGTAGATGCAGATGGCGAAGTGTTTACCGCTTATGTCTTTGCAGATAATTATTTTGAGATGTACGTAAATGGCGTAGCCGTCGGGCGTGACAATGTACCGTTTACTCAGTTCAATTCAAACATAGTGCGTTTCAAAGCAAAAGCACCGTTTACCGTTGCTATGCATTTGGTAGATTGGGAAGAAAACTTAGGTATTGGTTCAGAGAGTAATAATGGCTCAGAATTTCATGCAGGAGATGGTGGTCTAGCCGCTGTGATCAAAGATGAAGATAACAACATCATCGCCAAGACCGATGAAAACTGGAAAGCACAAACCTTTTATACCGCGCCAATTAGAGACTTGTCCTGTGCTAGTGAGTCAGGTAGTGAGCGCCTATCTAGTAATTGTGTTATCACTGGCAATGTGCAAGATAGTTCGGCAGACTATGGCCTGCATTGGGAATTGCCTACCAACTGGCAACAAGCAGACTTTGATGACTCTAGTTGGCCGAACGCTACTACCTATAGTAACCAAACCATTGGGGTAGACAATAAATCAGCTTATACCAATTTCATAGATATTTTTGATAATGAAAAAGCAGATGCTGAATTCATTTGGTCAACCAATGTAGTACTCGATAATGAAGTTATCGTACGCTACACAGTCAATGGATTATAAAACTTTATTTAGATTGTTCAGCCTTTATGAAAGCTACTAAGCAATAAAGTTGCAGCTATTAAACGCCTATATTGATAACATTATCTAGTACAACTGAACTTCATGTCTGAGCACTTTATACTTATAGCTAATAGTGCTCAGGCATTCTTTGCTTTGATTAAAGCGAAGTCGACATATATGACTATTATCGTCAAATACTCTCATCCATCTTTGCTTATTCATATGAAAAACAGGCTTATTACTTAGCAGTAGTAAGCCTGTTTTTGATGTAATGATTTTCGCAGATGTGACACAAGCAGTTTTAACTTTTGGTCCGGTTGCCGTGCCTTGGGGTAAACCGCATACATCCCCATTTTCTTTCGTGTAAAGCGCTGCAAAATCTGAATGAGCGTGTTTTGCTGCATTTCTTCATAAACAAGTGCTTGTGGTAAAAAGGCGATACCTAGGTCGCTGAGAGTCGCTTGTTTAATCGCATTAAGATGATTGCTATGAAACCGACCCTGTACAGGAAGCAGTTGCTCCGTGCCATCTATATATAGCGGCCATATACCATTTGCCGTATGATCAAACTTATAGACCAAACACTCATGTCTCCGTAATTGTTCAGGAGTTTGAGGTGTACCGTGTCGTTCTAAATAGTCTGGTGTTGCACATATGACCCACTGGCTATCTATAAGACGTCTGGCAATGAGTGATGAGTCTTCAAGCTCTGCTGTCCTTATCGCCAGATCAAATCCTTCTTCTATCAAATCAACCAATCGATTGGTAATCTGTAAATCTACTGATATTTCTGGGTGTTGTTTACAGAATTCGGCAATGGATTCGCTCAATATTAGATTTGCAGAGACCGCTGGCATGGTTATACGTATGTTGCCTTTCATGTCCTCACCATAGCCTGTCACGGCATTTTCAGCTTCCTGAAAGGCAAATTTAGCGATTTTAGCTTTGTTATAAAGCGTCCTTCCTGCATCGGTTAAGCTTAACTTTCTGGTTGTTCTATACAGTAGCTGTGCATTTAAGCTTTCTTCTAATCTTGCAATGCGTTTACTTACCACTGAATTCGTTAATGACAGCTTTTCAGCGACCCGAGAAAATGACCCTTCATCAACCACTTGGACGAATAAAACCATATCGTCAGCTTTGCTCATACTTGTTCCCCAATTGGTGTAATACGTTTTGGATTATAGCAAAAAAAGAAAATAACATTGTCCTTTGATGCAATATATCAATGTATTGACAAGGCGTAGAATATTTTAGGGAATTTTGAGCATTTGTTTATTTAACCATTCTATTAATCATGTCACTGACAGAGATTGTTTTCGGCTTCGTCTGACCGACAGCATGAAGTTATAAAAACAAATGCTTAGATGAAGTTGTTCAAGGAAGATTACACGATAACAAAAGGATTATGATTTTGAATCAAACAATATATGGACTGTTGGCATTACTGCCAATCGTTCTCTGTGGTATTTTTTTGATAGGCTTGCAATGGTCAGCCAAAAGGACTATGCCAATCGTTCTGGCGGTTACTGCCGCGCTTGCCCTCTTTGTATGGGATATGACGCTTAATCGCGTGTCTTCATCTATTATTCAAGGGATGGTCATTACCGTCTCAGTATTGTGGATCGTATTTGGGGCTATTTTTTTACTGAATACGTTGAAGCATACTGGCGCCATCGCCGTTATCCGTGCTGGGTTTACCAATGTATCGCCAGATAGGCGGGTGCAAGCCATTATTATTGCTTGGTGTTTCGGTTGCTTTCTTGAAGGAGCTGCTGGCTTTGGTACAGCGGCCGCTATTGCCGCGCCTTTACTCGTCGCGATAGGGTTTCCAGGGCTGGGTGCTGTGTTGATGGGAATGATGATACAAAGTACGCCTGTATCGTTTGGGGCAGTCGGTACGCCTATCGTTATTGGAGTAAATAAGGGGTTAGATACAGTAGCCATTAGCGCCCAACTGGCACAACAAGGACTAGAGTGGGGCGATTTTTTACAACTGATCACCAGCCAAGTGGCCATTATGCACGGTGTTATTGGTACATTTATGCCACTTTTTATGGTGATGATGCTCACGCGCTTTTTTGGTAAAAATAAAAGCTGGAGAGAAGGCTTCGCTATTTGGCCATTTGCTATTTTTGCGGGTTTGGCATTCACAGTCCCTTATACCCTAACAGGTGTCTTTTTAGGGCCAGAGTTTCCATCATTGGTCGGTGGTTTGGTCAGTATCACTATCGTTGTTAATGCGGCAAAACGTGGATTTTTAGTACCAAAGACCACATGGGATTTTGAACCGAAAAAAAGCTGGCCAAGTGAATGGCTTGGTAAGCTAGTAGTCAGTAAAGAAGACATCACTCCTACGTTGAGTGATAAAAAGATGCCCACTGTTATGGCGTGGTTTCCTTATTTGTTAGTTGCCCTTTTATTGGTGTGTTCTAGAGTATTAACAGGCTTTCAGTCTTTGCTGAACAGCGCGACAGTAGACCTAACCTCGATTTTAAGTGAGGCAGATATCAGTGCTAGCTTTAGTCCTTTATACTTACCAGGCGGCTTGTTGTTAATTAGCGCCTTGGTTGCCGCCGCTTTTCAAACGAACAAACCTGCCAGCGCACTAAACAATGCCTTTAAAGAATCAGGCAAAACTGTACTAGGGGCCGGATTTGTCCTTATTTTCACGATTCCAATGGTTAGAATTTTTATTAATTCAGGCGTAAACTTATCAGATGTGGCGAGTATGCCTGTCGCCAGTGCAGAGTTGTTTGCGGGTACTTTTGGCAGTGTTTTCCCCTAAATTAGTGCAACCATTGGTGCGTTAGGTGCCTTTATCGCGGGGGCTAATACCGTATCCAACATGATGTTCAGTCAATTCCAATACGAAGCCGCCATGAGCTTACATATTTCACCTTCTCTAATCATCGCGGCTCAAGCAGTTGGCGCCGCTGCTGGTAATATGATTGCGGTACATAATGTCGTGGCTGCATCGGCAACGGTGGGCCTACTCGGTATGGAGGGCGCCACACTTAGACGTACTATTTTACCTACCATCTATTATGTGTTGTTCTGCGGGATTATCGTTATGGCTGCCATTTATATTTTTGGTTTTCAAGGGCCTTTAGCGTCATGAGTGACACACAATCACCAAATAAAGAGCGTCATATGCCATCATTAAATAGAGCTTCATCAAACCTTTTCTCATCAAATATAGCGCATCAAGACCAAGACACACTTCATCCTGAGCAAGTATTAGACAAGCTAACCCATTTACTGGGAGCCGGCAATGTACAGGCCGATCCAGAAAAAAACGAACACTATAGAATGGGGTGGCGCTCTGGTGGCGGCAATGCTTTGGCTGTTTTGTTTCCACAAACGTTGCTGGAGATTTGGCGTAGTCTAGAAATATGTGTGGAAGGCGACTGCATTATTATCATGCAAGCCGCAAAAACAGGGCTGACTGAAGGTTCAACGCCGAGCGGTAATGACTACGATAGACCAGTGGTTGTGATTAATACCCTTGCAATGAATCAGTTGTATTTGGTGAATGATAACGAGCAAGTGATTAGCTTACCTGGCGCCACGTTGCACCAATTGCAAAGTCAGCTTAAAGTTGTAAATAGAGCACCTCACTCGGTCATCGGTTCATCGACGTTGGGTGCATCTATTATTGGCGGTGTCTCTAACAACTCAGGTGGGGCACTGGTTAAAAGAGGTCCTGCTTATACCGAGCTTGCTTTGTTTGCCCAAATAGACAAGCACGGTCAGCTAGTATTGGTTAACCACCTAGACGTAGAGTTAGGAGATACCCCAGAAGAAATACTCACTAACTTGCAAACAGGTAATTTCGATAAAAGAGCATTACCTGATACTGGTAAGCTCGCATCTGATAAAGAATATATCGCCAGAGTCAAAGACGTTGATGCAAGCACACCAAGTCGTTTTAATGCGGATAAGCGAAGACTGTATGAAGCAAGCGGCTGCGCTGGCAAGCTTGCCGTGTTTGCAGTGCGTCTTGATACCTATCCAACGGCTGTAAAAGAGAAAACCTTTTATATAGGTACCAACAGTGTGAGTGAGCTTGCACAGCTCAGAAGGCAAATGTTATCGAGCTTCGATAATATCCCTGAAGTGGGTGAGTATATGCATCGTGATATATTTGATGTATCTGCTAAGTATGGTAAGGACACGTTCCTGAGTATTAAGCATCTCGGTACCAATGCCTTACCTAGATTGTTTTCTATCAAAGGTGCTATGGATGCAAAATTCCATAAATGGTCATGGATGCCAAAGCATTTCACTGACAAAGTCATGCAGTTCGTCGCCAATATATTTCCAAAGCATTTACCGAAGCGAATGCTAGAGTATCGCGACCAATATGAGCATCATCTCATCTTAAAAATGAGTGATGATGGCATAGCAGAAGCACAGGATTTTCTAAAGGTGTTTTTCGACGCTTCAAATACGGGTAACTATTTTGAATGTAGTCAAGAAGAATCAGAAAGCGCCTTTTTACATCGCTTTGCCGCTGCAGGTGCCGCACTAAGGTATGAAGTCATACATGAAAAAGACGTCGGCGATATATTGGCATTGGATATTGCCATACCACGTAACGAATTAGAATGGCTCGAAACGCTACCTAAAGACATTGAACAGCATTTGGAGAAGAAGCTGTATTACGGACACTTCTTTTGTTATGTATTTCATCAAGACTATATTCTGAAGAAGGGTAGTGATGCACACCTTGTAAAAAAGATGATGTTAGAGCTACTGAGGGCACGTGGAGCCAAATATCCTGCTGAGCATAATGTAGGGCATCTATACGAAGCAGAACCTGATTTGCAGAACTTTTATGCAAGCTTAGACCCAACCAATACCTTTAATCCGGGTATTGGTAAAATGTCGAAAATCAAACGCAATTGCTCGTGTTGTTTATAACTGAACTCTATAACTGATATTTAAAACTGGCCATGGGCTGATTATTTATCAGTAGCTAAATAGCTAAATAGTTCAGTGTTTGTCCATTATAAATTGTTCAATACATCCTCAGAAGCACTACCGATTGGTAGTGCTTTTTTATTATTTCTCGGTAAATGTATCAGCAGCCTCGAGTTCAGAAGCACATTTATTCAAAATGATTTTGTTATCTATTGTTAAATACCAGTCGATGCTATGTATAATGCAGCACTAGCATAGCTTTCACTCAGTATGGCTTTCACTCATATGCCTTTAATAAGAAGATTACATTATGTCAAACAAGCGTCCTTTATATATTCCTGTTGCTGGACCCGCTCTTTTAGAGACACCTTTATTGAATAAAGGTAGTGCTTTTTCATCAGAAGAACGTAGTAGCTTTAATTTAACAGGGCTATTACCTCATAATATTGAAACGATTGAGGAGCAATCATTACGTGCTTATCATCAACTAAGCTCATTCACTGATGCTATGGATAAGCATATTTACTTGCGTAACATCCAAGATACCAATGAAACCTTATTTCATCATCTAATTGAGCAGCATATCGAGGAAGTGATGCCGCTCATTTATACCCCAACCGTTGGTCAGGCGTGTGAAAAATTCTCGCAAATCTATCGTCGTAAACGTGGTTTGTTTATCTCATATCCTGAGCGTCACAAAATCGACGACATGCTACAAAATGCCACCAAACAAAACGTCAAAGTGATCGTTGTTACTGACGGTGAACGTATCTTGGGCCTAGGGGATCAGGGTATTGGCGGTATGGGCATTCCAATCGGTAAGTTGTCTTTATACACGGCTTGTGGTGGTATTAGCCCAGCTTACTGTCTACCTATTTTGCTGGATGTCGGCACCAATAACCAACAGTTGCTTGATGATCCTATGTATATGGGCTGGAGAAATCCGCGCATCTCTGGCGATGAATATAATGAATTTGTGGACTTATTCATTCAAGCCGTTAAGCGCCGTTGGCCAGAGGTGTTATTGCAATTTGAAGATTTTGCTCAGGAAAACGCGACCCCGTTATTGAATAAATATCGTGATCAGCTATGCTGCTTTAATGATGATATTCAAGGAACTGCTGCGGTATCGGTTGGTACTTTGATTGCAGCGTGTCTAAATAAAGGTCAAAAACTTAGCCAACAGAATATCGCATTTTTAGGCGCAGGATCTGCAGGTTGCGGTATTGCTGAGCATATTATTCGCCAAATGCAGCGCGAAGGATTGACTGAAGAGCAAGCTCGTAGTCAAGTGTTCATGGTTGACCGTTATGGCCTGCTAACAGATGGCATGACAGAGCTGCAAAAATTTCAAGAACCGTTAGTACAAAAAGAATCAGCTATTGCAAGCTGGGATAAAAGTAAGAAGCTTGGTTTAGCGCAAGTGGTTAAACAAGCAAAAATCACCGTATTATTTGGTGTTAGCGGACAAAAAGGTCTGTTCACCCAAGAAGTGATCGAATCGCTATGTGCTAATACTGAGCACCCAATTGTACTACCACTTTCAAATCCAACGTCTCGTGTGGAAGCAACGCCGCAAGAAGTCATGAATTGGAGTAAAGGTAAGGCAATTGTTGCGACGGGTAGTCCGTTTCCTCATACCACTTATAACGGTCAGTCTTTTGAGGTGTCTCAGTGTAATAACAGCTATATTTTCCCTGGTATTGGTCTGGGTGTTTTAGCAGCACGTGCGACAGGTATCAGCGATAATATGCTAACGGCAGCAAGCCAAGCCCTTGCAGATATATCAATGGAATACGAAAAAGCACCTGGTGCCATCTTACCGCCGATCAAAGTTATCAGAGAGATCAGTGAAAAAATAGCGTATGCAGTGGCATTGCAAGCAGCTCAAGATAAGCTAGCACTACCTATCACATCGGAGAACTTACAACGCCGATTAAAAGCGAACTTTTGGTTACCTGAATATCGTAACTATCGCCGTACTTCTTTCTAGGCTGGAAATTATATATAAAAATTTCTAATATTAGGTACATTATCTAAGTAAAGTGCTAAATGAAAAAAGGTTGCTAACGCTATATTACATATAGTGTTGGCAACCTTTTTTGTTTATGTCTAAAAATTTACGGTTAAAGTTAATACTTTTCTGCTTGAATTGTCATGTATGTAGTATTAGAACGACGCCTTGTATGGTATTTATTTCCTTAGAAAGCAGCTTCCCAAACTCAAAAAAATCACCTTAACTTAAATAGCGAGGGTGATTTCTTTGTCTATGTAGTGATATAAAAGTATAAGGTCTGTATGGTCACTTAGCTTGTTTTAGTTATGTGTAAATCAATATACGTAAAAAAACCCTTGTTGCTCGAGGCTTACAAGGGTTTAAATGATTACTAATTGTATCTTAACTGGTGTGCTTACTCAGAGTAAGCTGTGGGCTCAATGTTTTTTTATACCAAGCTATATTTCGTGGAATTGTTGAAAGTCCATTTCGTATACACGTCTACAGTTAGCTCTCTGTAATGGCGAACGGTACAATAAAAACGCTGCATCGAACAGTAATATAGTATTTCTGTTCGATGCAGCGCTATGCTATGTGTCTCTGTACCACTCGTGTTTTAGCTTAGAAACTGATTGATATGCTCACCAATTTCATCAGGTTTCTCATCAATCAACCAATGAGCAACATCTTTAATCCAGACAAGCTCTGCGTTTGGAATCGCTTCTGCCAGCTTTGGTGCATATTCCGGTTTTTGGAAAGGGTCTTTATCACCCCACATAATGAACGTCTGATGTGGAAGGTTGCTAAGTTCGTCAGTAATGGCCTGAGTATATTCTTTATTCAACCGTCTGAGATTGCGAAAGAAGGCGTGCTTGCCATCTTCAGTTGACCAAGGTTCAAGATACATCTCAATAAGCTCATCAGTCATGATACTCTTATCATATACACCTTTTGGCAAGAAGCCTCGCATCATGCTTAAAAAGTCCTCTAGACTCATCTCTGACTCAGCACCAGGTTCCTGTAGCGGCTCAAAATCTGGGATAGGCCATGAATCGAAGCAGATGCTATCTATCAAAATAAGCTTTCGAACTTTCTCTGGATAATTGACAGCTATCAACTGAGCAACGCCTCCACCAATATCATGTCCAACGATATCTGCTTGCCGCGCACCTAGGACATCCATGAGTTTTACAATCATGTTGCTTTGCGCATTAATGGACACATCTGCGCTTTTTGGTTTTGCAGATTTCCCATAGTTGAGAAGGTCGGGGGCGATGACCCGATGTGTTTTTGCAAGTTGTGGAATAATATTTCGCCACATGAGGCTATTGGTTGGAATCCCGTGCAGCAGGATTATTGGACTACCTGAACCTTGTTCTAAAAATGCAATCTTATGCCCGTCAATATATGTATAATTTTCTGTTATTTGAGTGCTCATAGCATCCTCCTAAAGATGAATTTTAATAATCGTGAAACCGTTCTACGGAAAGGGGAGACAGATTTTTTCAGCTAAGATAAGGCAGTAACTGACCCAACATTACAATAGTAATGTGAAGGAATTCTTCAGGAGGTATACGGTCTCAGTGATCAACGGCAACACGGCTATCAAAAATAGCACCAACTGTGTACGGAGCTTTATTTATAAGAAGCTTAGACTTATCCCGCTACTTCCTCTTCTCACTTATTCAAAAGCCTAATGAAATGGCTTTATTGAAATAACGCGACTGTATCAAAGACTGTTGTACTGAAGGTCGTACTGAAGTTAGATAAACCAACCTGATGAAAGTGTTATTAATCATACATTAATAACAAAAGCATTATGACTTCAGCCGTTATAGGTTTGTAGCTCAACCGTTATTAATCGTTAACTACCATGTATTAGAAGTAATAAAAAACCCCACAGCGTATAGGCCATGGGGTTTTTTATTACTTCTAATATTATTTGATGGTGCGCCCACCAAGACTCGAACTCGGATCGATCGCTTAGGAGGCAACTGCTCTATCCTGTTGAGCTATAGGCGCATTATGGAGTGACATTGTAGAAAAAAGCAGTCATAAAAGCAATCAACAAAAGATAAATAAAGACAATTTATCCTTACTCACCATTGCTAAGCGCGTCAGTGACATCTACAGCAAGATCACCTGATGCATTTTTTGCCTGTGAGGTTGGTTTAAATAAGTCATTTACACTATTTTTATAACCACTAATGTTCTCATAATCATATTTTTTTAGTATATCTTGACCTGTGCTCGATAGTAAAAAATTACGGAAGCTAGTGGCAGTTGTATCGTCTGTTAGGATGACACCCTCAAGCGCTTGTTCATCTTTTAGCGCATAGTTGAAGGGGTTTAGAGTGTGTATCTTCTTATCTTTATTATGCGCATTATTATTACTATTTTTATCAGCTGCATCATTTATACCAGCACCCTCAGTACTTTGCTGACTTTGACCATTTCTATGTTGTACCTGTGGCAATTCTGACTGTAGGAGTGAGACTCGTTCTGTAGATAGGCTATCGTCATTGGCAATAATCATATCTGTATCGAAAACAAAGTTAGAGAGTTTGTCTGTGGTAGAAACACTACTTGGTACTGTGAGAAGGTCGTTAGAGGGGACATAGCTCGCTAATACTTGCACGTGCGGATAACGAGATTCAAAGCTCACAATGATATCGTCCAAAGGTATCTGTAACTTCTCCTCTGCTCTAATGTATAAAACACTGTCAGCAATCTCTCTTGATTCATCACCTTTCATACTAGAGTCTGCTTCACTTTCACTTGCCATGATTGGCAATGGGTCTGTGTTTTTGCGATTACTGGTCCACAACCAAATAAAGACCGCGATAAAGATTGTGAGCAGTAGCAAGATTAGTCCAGCCAGCAGTAGTTTGTAGTCTTTCATATATTACTGCTCATTTATTATTAGTCGATTCATAGCAACGTTTTTATACAGGGTGGTATCTAGTTTTTAAAGCTTTTGTTCTAGTACTTCATCGGTTAATTCAGCCAACATGTCGGCAAAGATGTCTGTATCTGCAGAAGGGGTGGATACTTGTTCTTCACCATTTTCATCAGTATAACCACTAGTTTGGTGATTTATTATAGAATCAGATTGGTCGTTTAATACCTTGGCAGGCGTAGTAGTTTGATGCGCGGCCAACGGTGATTCACCCGTTAATAGTCTGTCTTTTAACCATCTAAACCCATGTGCTTCCCACCATGCTTCGAAACGTGGCAACGTGCTGCCACGTACCACTACAGGTAGATCTAGCGTTCTCAATTTCTGCGCAAGCACAGGGTCGCTGATAGCTTGATGGATGCTCAAATAAAGTGAGCTGCTATCATCGGTATAGGGCCGTCTGTTGTGCCATGATCTGTCATCGATTTTCATACGTGGCAGTTGCCACAATTCACCGCGATAATACACGACGTATAAGCGTTGTTTTGGATGGACAAAAATGGCATCAATGGGACGCAATGGCATAATATTAAGTAATCCCGTCAATAGAAAGTGTTATTTAGATACAGGTTGTAAAGGCCAATTTAAAAAACGTAATGAGATTATTTCATAATAAATATGAATGATAATATAAAACGACACTAAATGTCGCAAGCTTATTATAATATCGGCATCTACACTAGTAAACGGTAATCATCAATGGCACACTGATAGCAAATTTGGCAAGTTAACATTATCACTGAATATGTAGAATTTGCTACTATGATTGTTTTTGTTTAGGGCCTTCATGCTAGCAGAAATGCATCAGAGTAACGACCATCAAACATGGATTGATGAGTATCGATTTTTGTTTTTTCTAGACATTTTATAGCGTTTTTGACATTGGATACAGACATCCTATCTATAAGTTAAGCCTTTTTTATCAATCCTAATATCTCACCTTTATTGCAATCAGATTATTGTCTATGTTCACTATTATTCAGTCGCACCGTACCGAAAACCTCGTTGACCAATTACTTGTACAATATCAGTCCAAGGATCAGCCTGTTTTTGAACCTTTTATTGTTATTGTACCGTCAATGGTATTGGGTGATTGGTTGGACAAAACCATTGCTAGCCGTGCTGGTATTAGTACCTTGGTGCGCACTAAATTCTGGGGTCAGTATCAATGGACACTGATGCAAGATGTATTAACTCGCCATAATACGTACTTACTGGCGCAAAACCCTGAAGCGACAACCCTAAACGTGCCGGAAGTAGCGGTGTTGTCACCGACAGTAATGCAGTGGCGATTGTTTGGGTATTTGACTTATTATCAAGAGTCGATTGTTGCAGATGAAAAGCATCCAGTTTATCCGTTGCTAGCGTCTTTGATTGATGACCCACAGGCAAGTGCTCAACAAAACAGCTTACAACAGGATAAGGCGCAACAAGATGCCCGTATTTGGCAACTGGCAAGCGATTTGGCTAGGGTGTTTAACCGCTATTTGACTCACCGTGAGGATTGGTTGGCATTATGGTCGCAAAACAAGCCGTTGAGCGTAAGTGAGTTGATAGCAGATAAAGACGCTTTATCCCTGCGCTTTGATAAGTATGCGCGCGGCACGCCTGAGTGGTTGGTCGACCATTATGTTGAGTTAGAAATTGCCCAACGATTCTTGTGGTTGCATTTGTTTGCCGATGTCCATCTACACCGTGTAGCACTAGAGCGTGCGTTTTGGTCAGCTTTAAAAGGCAATAAGGCGAATGAGCGTGATCAGTTACCCAAAGTATTGCGTATATTTACCATCCAGCAACTGCCACAGACTGAGCTCGACTTTCTACAGCGCTTGTCGCAATACATGAATATCACGCTATTGCATTACAATCCATCAAAGCTGTTTTGGGCGGATATCGTTGATAAATCATGGTTACAGCGTCAGCAGATTATCAACCCTGAGAGTGTCTTTTTACGTGATTATGGTCATAGCTTGCTATCGCGTTTAGGTAAGCAGTCTCGCGATGCGTTTGCGATGCTTGCCAATTTATCAGGTAATGAGCAATACGACGATGCGCTGGTAGAGTGGCAAGATAACTTTGATAATGGTGTAGATGATGCGCTTGTTCAAGGTGTGTATGAAAGCATAGATGCTGATGATGACGCTGTCAGTACTCAAGATACGCAAGGTAACCCGAGCTTATTAAAACGTTTGCAAAATGATGTGTTGATGCTTGATGAGCAATCGACCCAGCAAGCAACGGCTGCTACAGTCTCGCAAGCAGTAAGTAAGCAACTAGAGTCAAGCTTTGATGAAGCTAAGCCAGTAACGGCTTGGTATGAAGATGAGGCGTTAGAGAATAAGCGCTTTGAAAAAGACCGTTTTTGGGCAATCTCTTCTCAAGATAATAGCTTAAGCATCCATTCATGCCATAGTTTGCAGCGTCAACTTGAAGTATTGCGTATTATGATTGGTCGTTGGCTAAATGAACCTATCAAACTAGGTGAAAAGAAACGCCATATCTCCGACATTGTTGTACTGCTACCCGATGTTGAACGTCATCATGCGCTGATTGGCTCTATCTTCGTCAACGGTAAGGGTCAGGATGGTTTGACCTTGCCTGCTAAGGTAACTGGTGTTGTTGATGCCGACATTCGCCAGTTATGGGAAGCCATTATCGGGTTTTATAAACTATTGGGTAGCCATAGCGCTCGTTTTGAAGCGGCTGAAGTCTTAGACTGGCTCATGTTACCGCCCTTGTTTGAAAGCTTTGGACTGACTCATGAGCAGATGAGCCGTGGTTGTGACTTATTGGTAGAGGCGGGCTTTATTCGCGGTTTTGACGAGCTGCATCTTAAGCAAACGTTGGACAGTAATGATTACGACTATCGCTTTAGCTTTGCACAAGCACTAGACAGATTAACTTTAGGTCTGGTCATGCCAGAGGCTGAGTTGAGCGACTGCTTATATGCTCTAAATGAAGATGAATGGCCAAGCACTGCGTTACCAGAAATGACCTTGCCATTGCCACAAGTGAGCCTAAATGATGCGTTGATTGTTGAAGCACTTTGTCGTATTTATACTGGTTTGGTTGCACGACGTGATGATCATACACAAAAAATGAAAGCGGAAGATTGGCTCGATCAGATTGAGACACAAGTTATCCATCGCTATTTTGGTGATGTGGATCAAACGCGTACCATGCGCGCCATCTACAACGCGATGAATGGCTTTAAGTCAAGTCTACGAGCCAATCGTCACTATAGACAGTACGCTAGTGGTGATGTCGACAACAGAGAAGTGGAGCAAAGGCTGGCAGGTGTGGAGCAATTGCCGCTCAAGCTGAGCTTTATGCTAGACAGTATTGAAAACGAGCTTGAAAGTCAGCAAGTCAGTGCGGAGCCGACGGGGGTGATTACCTTTGGTCGATTCGGTGCACTAAGAAACGTGCCGTTTGAGTTGGTGGTGATGCTCAATATGGATCTCTCTGAGTTTCCTGGGCGTGACCGAGATAACCGCTATGATTTGATGAAAGCGACCAATGCACGCCGCGGTGACAGAGTTAGTGAAGATGATGACAACGGTGCATTTTTAGATGCGCTACTATGTGCGCGCAGTGCATGCTGGATGTTCTACAACGGCCAAAGCTTGACGGACACCCATGAGCATTTGCCAGCCAACCCAGTGAGTGAGCTATTGCAGTTTTTGCAAGGCGAGGTGCAATGGCAGGTGAACTCGCTTGAGACATTACCCGAGAATATTGATCCCACTACCGAGAGTCTCAAGCGCTACTTGCCTAAATTGATTAAGCAGTGGTTGGTAACTGAGCATCCTGCACTGCCTTTTCACGAGAGTCTGTTTGAGACAGAAATCGAAGGCACTGATGTTTTTGAGCAAGTGCCTCCTGATATTGATGACAATGCTAATGCCAACGTTAATGCCAACATTACTATCAATGCTCAGGATACCAGCCCTGTCGATATGATTGATGAGCTGGATACTCTATTAAATACAGCCATGCGCAAAACCAAACTGGCTCAGAAAAAACAGTTTCCGCCTGCGCCGCTTTGGCAAGCGGTGTTTGACACATTAAAAGGTCGAGTATCTAGTGAGCATAAAGAGTTGGTGGGCTTACCTACGAAGGCGCAGTATGAGTCAATCGCTCAGGTGTTGGGTCAAGGCTTAGGCCAGCTAGGGCAAGTAGACAATCAAACCTTGTCTGCATTGGCCAATATGCTAGCGCTAGATACGGTTGTTGATGCTAACGATGTCGGTAGCATGACGGTAGCGTTATCTGATAGCGTATTTAACATCGGAGAGATTGATATTGAAGGAGTGTTGGCTTACCAAGTGCGCCATCCTGCCAAAGAATTCTTACGGTCTCAAAAAGTGCATGTGGTACAAGGTGAAGAAGCGCTATCGCAACAAGAGCCGCTATTCTTAGACAGTTTAACTACCTATCAAATCAAAGATCATTTGATTAAACAGTTGGTTACTGATGAGAATAAGAAAAATGATAGTAGTGCAGCGGCTGAAACTACTACTCCAATCCTAATGTATCAAAAAATTATGCCTGCTGGTGTCGCTCGCCAGACCACGCTACCCAATCAACAGAAGAAACTGAAACAGCAATGTTTAGAGTTTAAAGAGCAGTTAATGGCTAATGGCTCTGACGAAAGCAGTATTCTCAACGAGAGTACGGCAGATATCAGCAGTGTATTACAGCTACTGACCCCAACCGCCGAATATCCTGTTCAGATAGAGCTAAAAAATATACTGAATAACACTGATAATGATTCAAAAGACCAGACAGATATAGAGGGTATAGAAACACTGCTTAAGCTGCTGCCGAAAATCATTAAGATCAAAGGCTCAGTACCAATATTAGCACCCATATCAATTATTCAGGCGAGCGTGCCTTACGCTCAGCAATCACCTAAGCAGTGGTTAAACATACTACCCAATTCTGCCAGTCCTAGGCATTTACTTAAGTTTTGGTTGTCACATTTATATTGGCAAGTGGCCAGACGTACCACTGCCGAGCAAGTAGCCTTAAATGATGGCATGAGTATTTGGCGTTTTAATAAGCCTAGCTCACAAGTTAAAAAGTATGACAAGGTCATCGCATTTAAACTGAGCCCGATTGTGTATGAAGATGCAGTCATTGAGCTGTTAAAATGGGCTGTTTTTGGCAAGTTAACGGGTCAAGTACCCATTACGTTATTACCAGAATATGCACTTAATTACCTTGATAAGTATCTAAAGCCTGAAGAAGGTGACGGTAATAGCTACTGGCCAAAACGTGCCGACTTCTCCGACTGGTTAAGACCCAACTACAACTCAGACACGGTATACGATACTTGTTCGCAGCATGCCATTTGGCAGTACGTACTACGTGACCAAGATGCGTTTAAGGCATTATCAGCAGCGTTGACTACATTAGCCCAGCCACTGTATGAGCCGATGTTTACCGCGTTAACTAACTTAGATAACTAATAATTTAGAATAGTTTCTTTTTGCTCTCTTGTTTTAATAAATAATAATTAAAAGTATGCGCCCATATGACAGACTTTACTGACCAAACCAATATCATTGACTTATCTACACAACCGAATTTATTTGATGAATATTCAGATGAGCTGCCTTCGTCTGCTGTGCCTGAACGTAAAAATGATGTCATACCGGCAGTTGACGTCGATCTAACGGGCAAGCACCTGATTGAAGCCTCAGCTGGTACCGGTAAGACTTGGACGCTGACTGGTATTGTACTGCGCCTACTGATCGAAGCGCGACGCGCGCCAGAGCAAATCATCGCCACGACTTTTACTCGAGCTGCCGCTGCCGAAATGCGTCAACGTATCCACGATCGTTTGGTAGATTTCTATCAGTTATTACAATGGGTCAATAGCCTAAGTGCTGATGCTGGCAATAAAGAGAGTCTCTATCCCAACATACTGCAAGTTATGCCTGAGGGTAATAAAGACGCACAAGCAGGCAATAATTCAGACGTAGACGCAAACGTTGAGACAGGCATTGACGATTTAAATCAAGACCTTGCTGCTGATAAGCAAGTGGCGGCTGAGCAACGTAAACAAGTAAAGAAAGACCGCGAAGATTGGCTGGTTAATCAAGCCAAATACGTGCGTTTAGATGGCATCATGCAAGATCCTATTAATTTGCATCTCGTCGGTTATTTGCTAGATCACGTGTACAGTTACCCCATGGCGGAAGCTATCAGGCGTACCGCATTGGTACTAACCACACTAGACAAGCTATTTGTAGGTACGCTCGATAGTTTGGCGCAAAAATGGTTGACTGAGTACAGTAGCGAAACTGGTCACCAGCAGGGTATGGGGATTATTGAAGACAGCAGTATTGAACAAGTTACCGATAGCATTGTTCATGATGAGCTGCGTCAGTTTCAGAGCCGCTTATACTATGAGCAGCCTAAACTTTATGCGCTAATGGATCAGCAAGGTAAGTTGTCTGCAGTAGGTGATCATAAGAAGTATGTGACTCGCTCGCTTAATTTTATCTCTGCGCCGATTGATGAGATAAGGATTGAGAAAGGCTTTGATTTTGATGCATACGAGAAGCTAATCAATGAGTTTTCTCAGTTAGATTTAGCTGATATCCAGCCTTATTTAAACCCTGATTATAGAAAGTCTCAAGGATTCCGTGGTGGTTCTAATTTAACCAAACAGTTTGATGCCATTATCGAGGTGCATCAAAAGATATCGCAGTATCAGCTGACCTTTAATAGCTATTTAAATGAGAGCGAAAACAAGATTTTGACATCATTGCAGGATTCTAGATATCCCGATGAAGATGGTAAAATTAAGAACTTTAACAAGAATAAAGAAAAAGAGCATCAGACGCTTTTTGAATTAGAAACCATTAGTAAGTTAATGGCTCTCTTAGACATGCTTGATAGTTTGAATCAGCATATTTTGTTGGTATTGGCCAATCTTAACCGTCATATTGTGCTGGCTGTGCGCAATAGGCTACCAGTCATTTTGGAAGAGCGCGGCGAAACGACCTTTAGTTTGCAGATGGTACGCTTAAACCAAGCATTAACTGGTCGTCAAGGAGATAAGCTGGCGCGTTATATTCGTCATCATTATCCAGTGGCATTGATTGACGAGTCGCAAGATATCAATGGCGAGCAAGCCATTATGATTGAAAGCATTTATTTGCCAAAGAATAAGCGTAAACAGTCGGACAGTGACAAGCAATCAACCACTAAGAAAGCCAATAATGAGTTTCTGCTATTGGTTGGTGATCCCAAGCAGGCTATTTATGGGTTTCGTGGTGGCGATGTAGCCAACTACAACTACATGAAAGCCCAGTTTGATAAAAGCGCCCTTTGGACGCTTGATATCAATCGCCGTTCTAATGCCGGTGTGATTAACGCATTGAACTGTTGGTTTGGTATGGCGAGTGCAACAACTGCTGAGAATAAGCTGTCGCAGTTGGGTGCTGGGATTCATTACCAACATATCAAAGCAGCAAAACCGGAATATGAGCTGTCTTGGTTTAATGCGTCCGATAGGCTGGATGATGTACTGGTGACAGAGGTGCTTTCTGCTCAGCCAGTGAGCTTATTGCACCTGCCTTATGACAAGGACAAAGAGTTTGATTATGATGAGCATGAAATAACAGCTCGCCATATAGCCACTTTGCTTAATAGTGGTCAGACACTTAAAGGTAAGCCGATTCAGCCCAGTGATATTGGAGTGCTGGCACGTGCCAAAAAAGATCTGAAAAGGGTCGAAGATGAGCTAGTGAAACTTAATGTGCCGACTTTGACTACTAGTGATGTCAGTATCTTTGAGACTATTATGGCAGAAGATGTGGCGGCATTGCTAAGTGCCATGTTATACCCGTATCGTCATGACATGATTAATCGGGTGTTGACCAGTCACCTATATGGACTGAGTATCAAAAACATCAAAGCCATGATGACGGATCATGAGTCAGGCATTACCGAGGGTAGCAGTACACCAAGCGCCCATTCAAATAAGTCTAATTCGAAAGACTACCCAGCCAATGAAGCTACTGATATTAAAAAGAGCTATCAAGACTTTATTACCTATCTAAAAGAAGGGGCACAGCGTTGGCAGCACTTTGGCATCTTATCGGCGCTACATTATTTATTAGATAAAAGCCCTGTGCAGCCGCAAGGCGTTTGGCAAGCCCTAGCTGCTCATCCAGAAGGCGATCGCCATATCATGGACTTGCGTCATGTGATGGATATCTTGGCGCAGTATGGTTTAGGAATGGGTGAGTATGAGTTGTTGGCGTGGTTCAGACAGCAGATAGATACAGCACCCAACAGTGATTGGGCTAAGCAATATCCGCTACCGACAGAATCTGGCGTGCAACTGATGACCATTCATAAGTCAAAAGGGCTTGAGTTCCCTATTGTCTATGTATTGGGAATGGGTGATGCCAGTAGGAAGTCTGGCAATAAGGAAGACTATGGGCTGTATTTATATAACGCGCAACAAGCGCCCTCAGTGTTAATACAGCAGACGACAGATAATCAATCGGGTAATCAGCGCCGCTTCTCACCATTGAAAGGCTCTGCCACGGATGAGGGTTACTATACGGATATCGAGACACAAGAAGGTTTTGATGAGATAAGGCGGCTTGGCTATGTGGCATTTACTCGAGCCAGTGAGCAGCTTTATGTGGTGCTGCGAGATCCGAGTAACAGGACAGGATTTGAGCTAAAGCCAGTGTTCTATTGGTTTGAATCGCCAGAAGCAAAATTTGAGCTGCCGGATAGGCTCAAAGGTATCGTAGGCATGCTTAGAGGTCATAAGGTTAATGAGTTCTATGACAATAATTACGCAAGCAATGATGCTAACTCAGCAGGTATAAATGATAATGTTCAGATGACTGCTACCAAGTCAAATGCTCATAAGCCTACGACAGAGGCTATTGAATACGCGCCCTTTGCCGAGGTTATGAAAACCAATTATTTTTATGGTTGGGCTAAGACCAGCTTTACCGCCTTAGCGCGTCAGCTAGATGAATCTACACAAGCAATGGCGATAGTGGATGAGCGTATTGATGATGCGATAGACATTGATATGACAGAGTCTTCAGTTTCTGATATTTCTTTACTTAATAACGACGAGTCTCTCGAACAAGACAGTGAACTAAGCCTCAAGGTAGAAGAGGATATCCGCTTTACCTTTGTAAAAGGTGCCAATGCCGGTACGTTTTTGCATGAGATATTTGAACAAATCGATTTCACTAATAAAGCCCAGTGGCATCAGGTTATTGATAGAGCGATTAGTAGCTATCAGTTGCCGCTGATATATAGCAGTGCGGAACAGCAGAGCCGCAGATCACAAGGCAAAAAGCAAAGAGATAGTGATGGGTTTGATCTTGAGTCAATAGATACAACCAAGCACGAGGCATTAATTAATTGGATTGAAGAAGTATTGCATGCGCCACTATTGGCTTCCAATCAACCCTTGATTGCTCTTGATAAAGGTAAGCGATTTGCCGAGTTAGAGTTCAACATGGGGCTGTCAGAGAATTTTAAAGCACAGGATATTAGTAAGCTTTTCCAACAGTATTTACCTGACGAGACAGATAAACACGTCACTTTAGTGCCACAAAATAAAGCGCATCTGTATCGTTATTTGCGTGGTGAGATTGACTTGGTGTATGAGCATGCTGGCAAGTATTATGTGGTTGACTATAAGAGTAACTTTCTAGGAAATAGCCTAAGCGATTACAATAAAGATACGCTCAAGAAAGCAATGTCCAAGGCAGGGTACTGGCTACAAGCAGCAATCTATCAAGTAGCATTGCATCGGTTCCTTGCTATGAGGATCAGTGATTATACGGGTAACGAAGATAAGTACTTAGGCGCTGTAGAGTACGTGTTTTTACGCGGTGTTTATGACCCGAATGCTCAAGCAGCTACTATGCCTACATCACAAGATAGGGCTCAGTCTAACCACGATAGCTTGAGCAGTAATAGTTGCTATGGGTTGGTCACTTGGGATATTCCCATCGCTTTTATTAAAGGTCTAGATGCCTTGTTTGGCCTGCCGGATTAATGAACTTAATATAACACTCAAATGGGCAAACATTGTTATAACATTTAATCAGATTAAAAAGAGACCAGAACACGATGAGTAATAATAACAATAAGAGCAAGTCAGCCATTAGTTTACAAGAGAGCTGGGCAAGTAATCTCAGTGATTATATTTTGCTGCGCCGTCAGCAAACACATGTAGCATATGACGCGGCAGATGCAAAGACAAACGATGAAAATAGAAGAATCGATAAGTCAAAAGATAGCGATTTATTTACGGCTCTATTCGTTATTTTAGCGGCTCATTTGGAAGAAGGGCATACTGTATTAACCATTAATGCAGCCGATCATGAAGCTCCCATGCAAGGGCAAATTAATGGGGAAATAGTCACGTTATATACATGGCAGCAGCAATTATTGGGGATACTGGCAACACCAATTTTTGCGCTGATTGATACTCAGATAAAAACACAAATAGACACGCAACTAGATGATGACACTACAACAGAGACATCACTATTCGTATTATTAGATACTTTGTTTGGTCAGCGAGATTACCTGTGGGCGCAGCTAGCACTGAGTAACCATGAAAAAGAGATGTTGATCAAACGTTTTGATGCGATAACTACGTTATATCAGCGCTTGAAAAATAGCGACTTAAATACTTTCGTTCATTCAATCCATGAGCATGCTTTATGTTCTAATATTGAGGCGAATAGTGATAGTAATAACTATCAAAATAGCCTAAGCAAAGATAATCAACCAATTATTTATAACGTAGCTAAGAATAAGAAAACCCAAGGTTCGAAAATCACATTTTGGCTACACCGCACATGGCAAGCAGAATTTAACTTAGCACAGCATATCAATCATATTTTGAATCAGGAGATAGTGCCTTTAGACATTACCATGCCTGAGAACTTAAATGACCAACAGATAACCGCTATCAATGTCGCTAATAATAATGCGTTTAGTATTATTACTGGTGGCCCAGGGACAGGTAAAACCTACACTGTTGCTCAATTGGTCATCGCGCTGCAGCAAGCGACAGAGAGTAGGGGAGATGAGTCTGAACATATTAGGTTCAGTACGGACAGCGCTAGTCTAGCCTTGGCAGCACCGACTGGTAAGGCCGCCCAGCGAATGCAAGAGTCTCTGCAGGTGGCTCTAGACGACGCAAATGTAGAGCTGCAGTTGCAAGAGGCGAAAACCATCCATCGTCTACTAGGTATCGGTCGAACGGGTAGACCGCGCTACGATGTCAACAACCCACTGGGTGAAGATATTATCATCGTTGATGAAGCATCTATGCTCGGAGTTGAGTTGGCTAATTACCTTGTGAGCGCGGTAAAGCCAGGTGCTAGGCTGATATTATTAGGCGATGCTAATCAGTTAGCAGCCGTCGATGCAGGAGCAGTATTGGCTGATCTATGCCGTATTCCACTACTACAATCTATTCATGCAGAGCTAACCGAAAGCCGCCGGTTTAGCGCCGATTCAGGTATCGGCAAACTGGCCACTCAAATCAATAAAGCGGAGACAAATCTTCAAGCTATTTGGCAATTACTAAGGAAAGACGCTGCCTTAAGTTTTCAGTATGTTAATACGTCACAAAGCGATCCCATATCGAATGACAAGACAGAGAATAGCCTAAGCAAAGAAAAAATTAATTCAAAAATATCTAATAATTACCAATCATACGTAAATAAAATTAAAAATTTACTGAAAAATCCAGTAGAAAAATCCGTGCCAGAATCAGTTAAAAATACTACCACTTCGTTAATGGAAGTATTTAATCAATTTAGAATCCTCACTGCTGGCCACAATGGTGAATGGGGCGATCACTACATCAATAACTACCTTACTCAATGGCATCTTGCTGAGTTAAAGTTACCATTGGGTCAAAATACATGGTTTCATGGACGTCCTGTTATGGTGCTACAAAATAACTATGAGCTTGGGCTATTTAATGGGGATATTGGTTTCTGCTTACGAACATCAGATGAAAGAAGCCAATTAGAAGTGTTCTTTGAAAATAAGACACAAGGGATAGCTGTTAATTTGCTAAATGAAGAGGTGATAGCCACGGCATATGCAATGACCATTCACAAGTCACAAGGATCTGAATTTAATCATGTTGCTATTACTTTTGATAATAGTCATGCACGGTTACTGAGCAAAGAGCTTATCTATACAGCAGTGACTCGTGCTAAGAAGCAGGTAACGATATATAGTACCAAACACGCCTTAGAAAAAGCGGTTCAAACACCAACTGAGCGGCATACTGGTTTAGCATTACAGTTTTAACGATTCATTCAAGTGATTGTCGGCGCAATAAGTCAGCGCCATAAAAAAGCATCCAAATTGGATGCTTTTTTATGACTTAACTATTTTAAGTAATTAAATCTAGAATTAAACTTTGTCTTCTTTGATTGCATAGATACCTGGCAAGTGACGCAAGTAACCATGGAAATCCATACCACAACCGTAAACATAGCGATCTGCAACATCAATACCCACAAAATCTACATCGAAATCTGCAACTTTGCGATCATGTTGCTTGTTAAGCAAGACACAAGACTCAAGTGATAGAGGCTTTTCTTTGCTTAATTCTTCAACAACTGCTTTTAGGGTGATACCTTCGTCAAAGATGTCGTCAATTAACAATACGTGCTCACCTTCGATACTAACATCAGGCTTGAATTTCCAATCAAGCTCATTAGTACCTTCGTTATCACGATAACGAGTCGCATGAATATAGTGCATGCGATGGTAGAACGTAAGATGAGTCAGTAGTTGACCAGCTGGAATCAATCCGCCGTTCATCACGACCATAACAATTGGGTTTAGACCAGCATAATGTAGATTGAGCTGAGCGGCCAAACGCTCATAAGCAGCAGCTACTTCGATACTGCTGATAAGGCACTCTGAGTTACGTAAGGTTTTTTCAATTTCTTGGTTACTGATTTGGGTCATCGGGTGCGCCTTTGGTAAAAAGTGCCGCTTATTTTAGCAAATTTTAGTGAATTTGCCCAACGTCATATGACTTTTGGGACAAAATTAATCCAACTTTTGGGGTTATTCTGGCTTTTCTATAATAAATGGGCGGTAATAATTGGCCAATCTATTCAATGAGTCATTTGGTAGGTCAGGTAATAGCTTATTAAGTGCCATACTCATGCCTTTATCAATTGCCGATTTGGCAACCGGAACTGACTTACGCTTGATCATGCCTAGCTTTAATGTCTCGGCATAACGACTGATGAAGTGGGTCAAGGTCTCTTCGTTCATGGTTTCAAGTGCCGTTTTAAATTTGGCTCTATCTACATGCTCAGGCGTGATAGCAGCAAAACCTTCAGTAATGGTATTGGCGTCTTTTTCTGATAGTTTAAAGCCAACACGTTTAACACCTTCATTATCAATAAAGGTTGCATGATCTCTTAGAAAATGAAAACTCGGTAATACGTCTTTGTTGTTTTCTTTACCCAGTAAGATATTAAGCAAAGTATCTGTCGCGCGTTCAATCGTTCCAACAATTTTACGCATAGAGGCTTGGCGCTCAGGGTTCGGAATAATATCTACCAAACCCACCAATAAATTATCAGTAAGATCACGCGCTGTCTGATGCGTAAGAGCATCGCGATAAGGGTAGTACTCTACATTCTCATTTGAAGCAACGACTTGTTCGGCCTCACTGATTAAAGCTTTTAGTTTATCTGAGGGTACGAATCCAAAATAATGTGCCATTGCACTTCCTTTATTTGTTGTTTTTTATGTCTTACTTGCGTTACATTGATCACCAAATCGGTTATTATTTAAACAAAGTTTTAGTCTCAGGCTCATCATACCAAATGCTGATTAGTGACATGCCCTAGTTATAAGATAAATGACTTTGTTGATTGGTAATAATTTTGCAAATTGCTAAAATTTACCTAAACGATAGATGAGCTGAGTCACTCATCGCACACTAATTTAGCATATTTTTCATATTTTAATTCAAAAAGCTTGAACTTATAAGGCTATTGACTACTTGTCTAGGGAGAGATGAGATGAATAGTGCTATCGTACTACTATTCGCCGTTGCCGCTATGCTCTGCGGCTACGTGTTTTATTCAAAATTTATCGCCACCAAAATTTTAGCATTGGACAACAGCCGTCCTACACCCGCACATACGATGAAAGATGGGATCGATTATGTTCCCACCAATAAGTATGTATTGTGGGGGCATCACTTTACGTCAGTAGCAGGGGCTGCACCAATTATCGGTCCTGCTATTGCGGTTATTTGGGGCTGGGTGCCTGCCATTATTTGGGTAGTGGTAGGTACTATCTTTATGGCTGGTGTACATGATATGTCTGCTATTTGGGCAAGTATGCGTAATAGAGGGCAGTCGATTGGCTCTATCGCTGGTACTGTCATGGGCACACGTGTCCGCAGCTTGATGATGGTTGTTATCTTCTTATTACTACTGATGGTCAATGCTGTATTTGGCGTAGCTATTGCCAATATGATGATCAAGACGCCATCTGCGGTATTGCCAGTTTGGGGTGCCTTGGTGGTTGCCTTTATCATCGGGCAGTGTATCTATCGCTACAATATGAATTTGATCTGGGTGTCCATTATCGGGGTAACAGCCTTGTACGGGCTTATTTATCTTGGCCCTATGTTCCCGATTGTGTTACCTGAAACCGTCATGGGTTTGCCTGATAACGCAGTATGGATCTTGATCTTGTTCGCCTATGCGGCGATTGCGTCGTTGTTGCCCGTATGGATGCTGCTTCAACCTCGTGATTATATTAATGGCTTACAGTTATTTGTCGGTTTGATTTTATTATATGCTGCTATTTTTATTGGCACGCCTAATATTGTCGCGCCAGCCGTTAACACTGCATTACCAGCCGATACACCGTCACTGCTGCCATTGTTGTTTGTGACAATTGCTTGTGGTGCCATATCAGGTTTCCATGGTTTGGTCGCAACAGGGACTACCTCTAAGCAGATTGATAAAGAAGAAGACGTTCGTTTCGTTGGTTACTTCGGTGCATTGGGTGAGGGTATGCTAGCACTTGGGGCAATCCTTGCAGCAACCGCAGGTTTTGCGACTCTTGGTGATTGGCAAGCGGTCTATCAAAAGTTCGGTGATGGCTCTATCGGTGCGTTCATCGACGGCGGTGCGACCATCTTGAATGCCGGCGTTGGCATCGATATGGTGCTATCACAGACCATGCTTACAGTAATGGCTGCATTGTTTGCTGGTACGACGATGGATACTGGCGTACGTTTACAACGTTATATTTTCCAAGAATTTGGTGAATTTTATAATTTGCCCGTACTCAATAAGAGTGTCGTTGCAACGTTACTTGCTGTCGGAAGCTGTTTGTTATTAGCATTCGGTGCTGGTGGTATCGATGGCGCTGGGGGTATGATTATTTGGCCGCTATTTGGTACAACCAACCAGTTAATGGCTGCTTTAACCTTGATGATCGTTACCATTATCTTGTTACGTAAGGGCAAGCCAGTTTGGTATACCTTAGCACCATTGTCGTTCTTGTTGGTTATGACTGTCTTTGCACTATTGATTCAGCTCAAAACCTTCTTTACTGATGGTAATTGGCTACTTATTATTATGGATATTATTATCTTAATCGCGACCATTTTGGTGACGTTTGAGAGTTTGTCTGTACTACGAAAAGAGTGGTCACTACATAAAGGTAAAAGCGGTGAGGTTTAAACGTTAAACCATATTGAGTGTCTGTTTAATAAAAAACGCTAGCAGCAATTGCTGGCGTTTTTTGTATCATATAGGCATGATAGATCATAAGAATTAAGTAAAATGCGAGCACATTATGGAAAATAAAAACACATCAGATAATATAGCAAACGTTCAACCACTAGAGAACACTCAACCATGGTGGCAACGGTTTAAGAGTGGATTAAATGAGTTTTATCATGCGCCTTATCGTCAGACGATGGCACGCGCGGCACGTGATGAAGAAGACTTTTTTATGTTGCTTATGTTTGCTGAGAGTTTGGGTATTGATAATCCCGCCAGCTTTTATACATTAGAGTTGCAACCATTATTTTTAGAAAACTTTCATGAGTGGCATACACGTATGGGAATGGATAGATGTCCATTTGACCACGTTGGGTGCTGCTAATAGTAGTGGATTGACTATATAAAAAAGTAGCTAAGCATTTATTAGATAATGAGACAAAATACGAGATAACAATATGGCATTACACCCTTTACATGGATTGGTAGAGCAGTTAGAGACACAACCTATTATATTTATCGGCGGCAAAGGTGGTGTAGGGAAGACTACCACGGCAGCAGCTCTAGCCAGCTACTATGCAAGCCAGCAGCAAAAAACCTTAATTGTCTCAACCGATCCAGCACATAGTTTGGGCGATGTATTGAATGTACGACTCAATAATGAGAAAACGGTGATATCACCTTATCTAGATGCGATTGAGTTAAATCCTGAAGTGATTGTTGATGAACATTTTGCTCAAGTCGAACGTACAATTAAAGCTTATGCCAACCCAGATATGATGCCAAAAATTCGTGAGCATCTGAGGCTATCTAAGTCGGCACCTGGCGCTCAAGAAGCCGCGATGCTCGAATCCATGTGTCACCATTTAGTCGAAGCGGCAGATGCTGGGTATGAGCACATCATCTTTGATACCGCACCGACAGGTCATACTTTGCGATTATTGGTATTACCAGAAATGATGGGGGCATGGACGGATGGGCTGCTTGCACAGCAGCGACGACAGGCCAAATTACGTTCGGTGGCGACACACTTGGATAGTCACAATCAAAAAAATGATAAAAACGATGTGGCAAATCCCTTTGCAGCAAAAAAATCAGATCGCTGGGAGCAAGCTGTCTCAGTATTAGAAAAGCGCAAGCAATTGTTCCGCCAAGCAGGGTTGCTACTACATGACCGTACACAAACAGCGATTGTATTGGTGATGACCGCTGACGTTTTACCATTGGCTGAGACCAAGCGCGCTATCGAGCAATTAGAAGATAGTAAGCTCATGCCAGCAGCAATCGTCATCAATCAGCTGATATCAACTGCGCAGTCGGATGAGTTTTGGCGACGCCGCGCTGAGCGTCAGCAGCATCTACTGCAGGATATCGAACAAAGCTTTACCAAGTACCCGCTGTATCCAATCTATCTGCAACAGACAGATGTACGTGGTACAGAGGCATTGAGTGCGTTGTTAATTGTATAAAGTGCATAGATAGTTCGCTGGTAATTTATGACTCACGCTTATACGACTGTAGTTTACCTGACAGCGACCATGCCATGTCTGTGCGTAATAACTGAGCTTGTTCGGACTTGCCGCTGCTCAGCGACGACCATTGTGGTTTACCACGCGCTTTTTTGAGCTCACTTGGTAATTTATGAGTTGGCCATACAGTAATTGGATTATTGTCTTCATCTTCATGGTTAATGTCGTTAGTTAGCGACGTTCCAAGACTGCTGTTTTCGCCTTTATATAATAACTGAGTGGCATCTGTAGCAGCATGACCACGATGGCGTAATGCAGTAAGTAAGTCTAATGCTCGCGTTGCTAATAGCGTCAACGTAGCAGGATCGATATATAAGCGTTTTACCCCAGTAATCCTATCGGCAATACTGCTGGTATTCGATAGCAACCCGCCTGCGATACCACCAATTGCGGCACCCAATCCCAGTGTCGTACCTAGGGCTGCTGCATCGATACCTAATCCTAGAAGCGCACCAGCTGCTGCACCAGAAGTGGTACGAATACCGTAGCTCTTGAGAAGTTCGGGGTCGAAAGGGTCTTGTTGATAGGCTTGTAGTTCAAGCGGCGTTGCTGCAACCGCATTGTCATAAAACTTATAAAGGTTAAGTAAGTTATGCTGCATCGCACGCTCACTTTGCCTGACCGCTTCTTGCATTTGCTGTAACACAGGAAGTGGGTCGTCATCTTCGTTGATCTCGCGTACAAAGGCAGCAACATTCAATAAAAAATCAGCGATGATTATATTGGCCTCATCATAGAGCTGCGCCCAGTCTTCCGTTCGACGTTGCATCAGCTGCTCAAGCAGCTCAGAGTGGGTGAGCATGGTGGCTAGGTTTTTCCATAGGCGCATCTCATCTTCAAACTCAAACGCGACCGAATCGAAACGCGTTGAAATATGCAGATTGCGTCTTGCCAGCATAGTCTGCCAGTCATCGATATTGGCATTCTGACTGTCTGTGAAATTAAAAACGGGCATGACAGGAATCGCAGCCCAAGACAAAATCGCTAGCTCATCTTTATATTTACCCAATACAGGCTCACGAGCATCTACCACGTAAATGGCCATATCACTTGTCAGCAACTGACGAATCACTTTGGCTTCTTGGCTATAATCATAGGGCAAGTCATAGCTGTCTGAACCTTGAGCAATATCCGCCGCCAAAAACTGCTGCAAGCGTTCAATACCATCACGGCGACTGGCGGTATTGTCCTCTAGCCAATCCATAAGCCCTGAAGCATCTTCCAGACCAGGTGTGTCGTATAGTGCAACTAAGACTTCGCCAGTTTGGCTATCTGTCAATTGAGCCTGCTCGACATGCCGTGTGGTCGCAGCTTCGTTTTTGACTTCACCAAAATATACGTCACGCAATAACGTGCGCAATATAGAGGTTTTGCCCGTATTGGTATGACCGACGACCGCCAATTTAAGCGGTTCACCACTGGCAATGGTTTTCTTTGTTACCCTTGACGCTGGTGCTGTCGTTGCTGATGTATCGGTTGATACAGGTTGATTATCCTGAGTAGCTATTGACTGAGCTACTGTGGATTTTGAGGTGTTGTCTGAAGGAATACTTGAAACATCAGGGGTCGGCTCATAAGCTTTGTCCGCAAAGAGACCTGCAGGCTTATTATTCTCACGATTATTGTTATTGTCATTATTCATAGTAACGTCTTATATTTATTGATGGCAAAAACACACAGTAGCCATTTATTGTAAAACAAATATGATTGAGTATCGATTATGAATGCGTATTGTCATATCATAAATCGTAGTCCACGCATTTATAATCAGGCTTTAGTCAATTCTCTATAAATTGGATACGGTGTCATTCTCGCTTAGCCTACTACTTGTAGTGCTTTCACTCGGCTTCCTTGTATCCAATTTATAGAGAATTGACTATATTAGACAGCACTAGGTGGACGCAGCAGTACCTTTAGCTTTTTCTTAAATCCTTTGGCACGAAAAAACCGCTGCCACATACGGTAAAAGACGCCAAATATCAGGCTGATGATATTGTCATGGCTAGTTTCACCAACGGCACCGTATTTAACTGGATTGTTGATGGTATCTTCTTCTACATAAGTGCCGAACCAGCGATCAAAAATAATGAGAACGCCGCCATAATTTTGGTCAATGTATTCGTCGTTGGTGCCATGATGGGCACGGTGATTGGATGGGGTATCAAAGACATACTCAACCCATTTTGGAAATTTTCCCACGGTTTCGGTATGGATAAAGAATTGATAAATCAAATCTAACGCGTAAAAGAAGAATACCCAGACAGGATGCACGCCCAACATCATCAGTGGGACAAAGAATAACCACCAACCCGTCACTGAGTACAGCAGGCTTTGACGCATGGCGGTGGACAGATTCATATGGTCATCTGAATGATGCACGACATGCGCTGACCAAAACCAATTCATACGGTGTGACGCACGATGGAACCAGTAATAGCTAAACTCAACCGCGACGAATATAGGGATGGCGGTAAGCCATGTCACCTCAATAGTAAATAAGCGATATTGATACAACCATAAGCAGATAGGTATGACGATAAGCGCTTGGACAATCAATTCAAACCCTAGATAAGAGCCGCCCAAGCTAAAATTGGTCATCGCACGGCGCCAACTAAAGCTTTTACTATTGCCACGCTTGGACTGATACAGCCATTCTGCTAAAAATAACAAGAAAAATGGGCCACCAGCCAGCGGTAGCAGCCACTCCTGCCAATACGCGGGTAGAATGCTTGCCAGCATTGGCTGCCACGACTCTGGCGCAGCCGTTAAGATACTTTGGTTTAACGCCTCTCGGTAACCATCCAATAGTTGACCATACTGACCTAGGGTCATAAGGGGGCTGTCTAAAGAGATATCTGCTGCCATCTTGGGCTCCTAGCCACTATAAAACATCCTTGTCGTCTTGATATGACGTCACAGCTATCAAAATGTATTCTAACAACTGTTATATCAATAAGTCTTTAAGACTGCCTGAGGTGATAGACCTATAATATTTACTTATTGCATATTATGCTAGCCATAATTATAAGTTCATATATGAACAACAGATTAAAAGTAATAGATTAAACATTAGAATGTATTAAGTATCTATATCAACCAAGCCAATTTTTCGTGCAGAGAGCGCCGTTTGCCACTGCTGATAACGAACGGCTTGTTTGTCTAATAGCTCATCATCGGTACGTGCATCAGTCAAGCCTGTAGAAACGCTGTTATCACCCAGCAGTTGTACGATAAGACCATCTTTGGCGTGAGCAGCGATTTGATCGAGTTTGCGTAGCGTACCGCGGTCAGGTAGCGCTTTGCTATCAATGCCAAGTAAGACTTGCACCGGATGCGCATCTAAGTAGTTTTTGAGCCGAACCATATCATCACGGTCATCAACGATGCCAAAATCCTCAATCTCGCTTGATTTTTCAAGACTATGATTGCTGCCATCAAGCCCTGACTGCCACCATTTGTCCTGATTTGCAGGGTATTCAAGCAGCGCAACTAACTTCTTGCCCGCACTGACCGTCGCTTTTGGGGCGATAGGGGCTGGCGCCTCAGTAAAGTCATCAGCATCCACCACGTGCCGCTGCCAAAAGTTTAGGATTTTTTGATAATAGGGTTGCTTGATATCCAAACGCATTTTTTTGCGGCGGAACATCAATGCACAGAACGCCCATGCTATCGCTCGCGGTACAATGCCGTACATCAGCAAGCTACCAACTAGTAACCCTGCCCATTGCCTTGCAACAGACAGCGGCATTGCTTCGGTGACAAGCCTGCTCTGTGCGATCGCTGTACTGTCTGGCACACCAAATCCCACCATACTAGGTAGCCAGCCTAATACTTGAGTCAAGCTCACAAGCGCTTGATCAGAGAGTAAGGTTGACTCCCAGCTAAAGCTATATTGACGTACAACCAGCAAAAATATAATCGCAAGTAGCATACCGGTCAATGTTGCGAGCCACAACTGATGGCTAAACCGCCCCAAATACCAACGCATACCGCTATGCTGCAACTGGCGTTCATACAGATCGACGGCAGCTTTGGTCACATCATCTTTACCACGTATGAGGTAACTTGGACTGACAAAGCTCGCAAACCAACTGGGCGATTGCTGATCTCGATTGATGAGTGTCATCACCAGCCAGCCACCAAGCATAATGGTATGAAAACCAAGCAGACAGACCAACACATAAAAGAAGTTCACAACATTAGACTGCAATAGCGTGAATAACCCCAAAAACCCTGAGATACACCACACCACGCTCATAACGATCATGATGCCTTTTATACGGCCGTCAATCTTGCCTAGCACACGTGCAAGCGCCCCGTTGCTGTCTATACGTGACGCCCGTCGATGCAGCTTTTGGATAGGCGTACCGTCCTCACCCTGTAGCTTTTCCGTGATTAATAACGGGTCAGTGGCAAAGACGTGCTGATCGGTCTCTAAGGCTCGTACCAGCTCGGTCAGTTGATCTTGGGGTGATAGCATAATGCGATAATATCCGTATGAAGGTGTCAATATAAGAAATAGCAATCCGAAAACAGTCGCTTTAATCGTTATAGATTATTGTAGCGTATATAGAATAAGGATGACTTGTATTATTTTTATCATAGTAAACGCTTGTAAAATCAGCCAAAATGAATAAATGAAACCAAATCGTGTCAAAAAGCGTATCAAAGAAACCTATCAAAAAAAGGAAGGTCGCATATGAATAACGAAATGAATAATAAAACCTACCTTATCATCGGTGGAACAGGCGGCATTGGTCAAGCCATGGTACAGCAGCTAATACAAAAAACGACTACTAATCAAACGGACAGTCAATCTAATCAAAGCCATCGCACACAAGTATTTGCTACTTATCATCGAAATAAGCCGAATATTGAAACGGAAAACCTGCACTGGCTGCCAATGAATGTCAGTGATGAGGACAGCATTAAAAAAGCTGCCGATACCATCAAACAGACGGTCGGTCATGTGGATTGGGTAATCAACTGCGTGGGGTTACTACATACAGAGACAGCGCAGCCAGAAAAGGCCTTGCGACAGATGGAGACGGAGTTCTTTTTGCAAAACATGCAAATCAATGCCCTAGCCAGTTTGCTGATAGCCAAACATATCAAACCGTTGCTCGCCAAGGCTAATCGCAGCGCCAATCATCCTGCTATTTTTGCGACCGTATCAGCCCGCGTCGGTAGCATCACTGACAATCAGCTAGGCGGCTGGTATAGCTATAGAATGAGCAAGGCGGCGTTAAACATGGGGATGAAAAACCTGAGTATCGAATGGGGCAGATCACTTAAAGATGTGTGCGTGGTCGTTATGCAACCAGGCACTGTGAATACTCAGCTGTCTGCACCGTTTCAAGGTAACGTCGCTGAAGGACATTTGTTCTCGCCAGCGTACAGCGCGGAATGCTTATTAGAAGTGCTCTCAGGTATGACTGCAGCTCAATCAGGCAGTTTTGTCGATTGGGCTGGAGAGTCAATACCTTGGTAGCCGTTAAACTGACGCTAGCGTACTAGTAAGCCATCAATTTAATACGCTTCAAACAGCGCCATAAACTCACTCACAGGTGTTTGCTCCAGTCTTTCTTGATCGTCGCATAACTCAACGATCTGCTGACAGCGACTTTCGATAAATCGAGTGGCCAGACTGGCGCGGAACTTGGCTTCCAGCACAGGGATGCCCTCAGCTCGCCGGCGTTTGTGGCCAATAGGATACTCTATAGCCACTTTTTCTGTACTGCTACCATTGTTAAAAAATACTTGAATGGCGTTGGCAATAGAGCGTTTACTGGGGTCATGATAGTCTTTTGAATACTGCGCGTTTTCCTCTACAACCATCTTGCTGCGCAGCTCATCGATTGACAAATGCTGTTCGTGATAGTCATCCTCGTAGTTCTCTGCCATCAGATCGCCTGTCAATAGTGGGACAGCCACCATATACTGCAAACAGTGATCTCGATCTGCTGGATTGGCAAGCGCGCCTTCTTTTGAAATGATGCGAATCGCTGAGTCATGGGTAGTCAGGACAATTCTCTCGATATCGTCAATTCTGCCTTTGATATGTGGGTGCAAAATAACCGCCGCTTCACAAGCGGTCTGAGCATGGAACTCAGCAGGAAAGCTTATTTTAAATAATATATTTTCCATCACATAACTACCAAAATCCCGCTGGAATTTAAAGCGACGTTCACCTTCAGGCTTTGTCGCTAGATCTTTATTGGTATGGCTAAATAGCACATCATAGAATCCCCACTGCGGTGCAGTTAATGCGCCAGGAATACCCATTTCACCACGTGCCGTTATATCTACCAGACGTACCGCACGACTGGTTGCATCACCTGCTGCCCATGATTTTCGGCTGCCAGCATTGGGTGCATGTCGATAGGTGCGCAGTGCCTGACCATCGACGATGGCTTGTGAGATGGCTGCCATGATGCGCTCACGGGGCAGCTGATAAAGTTTTGCGACGACGGCTGTAGATGCCAACTTGACCAAAAATACATGATCGAGCCCCACACGATTGAATGAGTTTTCTAGTGCCAGTACACCTTGAATCTCATGCGCCATGATCATGGCTTCAAGCACTGCTCTCATGGTCAGTGGTGCTTGTCCTTGGCTGATATTTTTTTGACTAATATAGTCGGCGACCGCCAAGATACCACCCAGATTATCAGAAGGATGGCCCCATTCGGCGGCAAGCCACGTATCGTTATAGTCAAGCCAGCGCACCATACAGCCAATATCAAAAGCGGCCTTGATGGGGTCTAGTCTATATGAGGTGCCAGGGACGCGAGCGCCATGCGGCGTTATTTGATCGGGGCAATCAGGCCCCAAGTGCTTGGTGCACTCAGGGAAGCGCAGCGCCAATAAACCGCAGCCAAGCGTGTCCATCAGACAGTGGCGCGCGGTATTCCACGCATCAGTAGGGTTGGGGGATTGCTCGTCTATTGAATAATTAAGAACGTAATCGGCGATTTTTTGAATTTCATCGTCATATTCTGGACGGATGTTGCTCTCTACCGTCGCATCATTTTTATTTGAATTGGTATTTGACATGGTTGGTTCCTCATCCTGAGTGTGCTACTTCCTTGACTGATTATCTCAGCCGTCCTTTTAAAGGAATTATCATTTAAAAGTAGCATACTCAATATGGAACAACCAATTTGAATTATGTTAAGAATTAAGACGTTAGCAGTGATCTAAATCATTAAGTACAACAGGCCTAAGACAAACAAAGCGGCCATGATAAACAGCAGGAAACTTAAAACTTTAGTCGTGGTTGACGCAGTGTCCGTGCTCTCTTTTTTGATTTTATTTTTCTTAGCAACGTATAGCACCATTTTCACATGCTCGATATTGTCCTCGAGATAATGCTCGCCTTCAGGTACAAAACCTAACGACTCATAAAAACTAAGTAAGTAAACCTGTGCCGAGATGATAATCGGACGCTTTTTACCATACTTTTTGCGGCACTGTGCAATAGCCTGATTCATCATTTGCCGTGCTAGACCATCACCTCTATGCTCTGATAGCACAAGCACTCTACCGATAGCAGGCATTGCAGTGTGGTTGGTCTTAATCGCAGGATCAGCTACTGATAGATTGGATTTTAGCTTATTAAACTCAGGTGGAATGATACGGCAATAGCCCACCAATGCTGCATTTTGATGAGCGATCAGGTGCAAGCAATCAAAATCCACTTCATCCATATCTTGATAGGCACAGTTTTGTTCGACGACAAACACTTGCGAGCGCGCCTTTAAAATATGATAAAGATCAACTGAGGTCAGCTCGTCAAAGGTTTTTAAAGAAAATTCACAAGTCATAGTGGGCTAGCTTCTGGCAATAGGCAGTAAAAGATTGGCATTATAACGATTTAGGCAGGCATTAACCATTCCTAACCGTTTAGGGTCTGGCTGATTTTGTCTAAGTTTAGGCTATCAGACATAGCGCTAAAGATTTCAAAGTATTTGCCACGTTGGGCATAAAGTACCTCATGCGTACCTGTCTCAACCACTTCGCCATTTTCTATCACCACGAGATCATCTGCATCGATGATTTGGGCAATATTGTGCGAGACCATAATGACGGTACGGTCTTTTTTGATCAGATCTAGGCTTTTTTTGACCTGTTGACTGGCTATAGCATCTAGACTGGCTGTCGGCTCGTCCAAAAACACAATAGGTGGGTCTTTTAAAAACATCCTTGCCAGCGCAATCCGCTGCTGTTGACCACCTGATAGGGATTTGGCAGTACTCTCATAGCCATCAGCTAACCCTATGATCTGCTCGTGGATAGAGGCTTTTTTTGCAGCCACGATGATGTCATCTTCGCTGGCATTCATGTCCCCATAGCGGATGTTTTCACTAATCGTACCCGAAAAAATATGATTGCTCTGTAGTACTAACCCGATGCGCTGACGCAATTCGTGGGTATCACAGTTAGCCAAATCATGCCCATCTAGGCAGATCGTGCCAGCATCTGGGGCATAGAACTTGACCAATAGATTGATAATTGTGCTCTTGCCCGCGCCAGAAAGGCCAACCAACGCGGTGATACGATTGGGCTTGATAGTAAAGCTGACGTTTTTTAGCGCTTGCGTACCATTAGGATAGGTAAAATCGACATTTTTAAGCTCGATATGACCCTTTAGATTGTTGCTACTGATGCCATCGATGTTTTCGACTTGTTTATCATCTTCTAAAATATCAAAAAACCCTTCGGCATAGGTCAATGCATTATTTATCTGGTCGTAGATGCGGTGTAATTGACGGATAGGCGCGGCGACGTTCTGAAACAGCATGACATGAAATAAAATCATGCCAATGGTCATCTCACCTTGTAGGACAAAATAAGCGGTGAGAAGGATGATAACCACCACACCAATCTGCTCGATAAAGGTTTTGATGGCATCATAAATAAAGCCAATACTACGAATGCGCAGTTGATTGTCCGTCATTTCCTTTTGAATGGCTAGGTGTTTCTCAGCCTCAATGGACTCACGGACAAAGGATTTCACCACGCTGATCGAATTAATCAAAGAGATCACCAAACCGCTTTTGGCTTCTCGAAACCCACGCATCTGCCGACGAAACCCTTGCAAACGGCGTGCTTGCTTTTGGCTGATAAAGAAGTAAATGGGTATGATAATAAGACCGACCATGCCAACCCAAAAATTGGTCGAAAACATGATAATAAGTGCCACAATTGCATTGGCAAATAGCGGTAGCATGTCGATAAAGAAGTTTTGCACGAGGCTGGTTAAACTGCTGACCCCGTAATCAATACGGGTTTGCAATTTACCACTGTCGTTCTCACTACTGGTATAAAACGCCATGCGATAGGTAAGGATGCGCTCAATGATTTTTTGGGACAAGTCACGAGATAAGTTGATACGAATCTTTTCACCAAAAAAACGCTGACCAAAAGAGATGAATATCGACAGGATCTCTTTGGTCAGCAATACAGCACTAATAATGCCTAGCATACGCAGACCCGCCTGCCATGGCTCGGCAAGCGTAGCAATTTCGGTCAAGGTATCGACGGTATAACGCAGTACAAATGCATTGACCTGTGCGGTAAAGGAGCCTAATGCGGTCAGCACCAAGGTAGCGATAATAAGCAAGCGATAAGGTTTAGCAAATACCGCCAGTTTTTTTAGAATATCCCACAGTAGTGCCCGCCGTTCTTTTTTCTCGATGGGAGGCTTCTTGTCTAACTGTACGCGGCGGGGTTGGGGAGATGTTGGCATAAAACTCTATCGCAAATTGAAATAAGCCATGGCTACGCTTAAAATGCATCCGCTGGCACAAAAACTTCACCAACCATAATACGCCTTGCTGAGCGGCTCATCGACACTTTTTTGGCTTGCCAGCGCCCATCGACCAGTTCGGTTTTTCCGCCGACGAGCAATGTGCCTGATGGGTGGCCAAAACGCACCTCTGTCAGCTCGCCAGCGCCTGCTGCTTGATTGACGAGCGTGCCTTGTGTGGTTGCTGCAGCGGCAATAGCGACGGCTGCTGTACCCATCATGGCGTGATGCAGTTGACCCATACTCATGGCACGTACCACTAAATCAATCTCATTTGCATCGACCGACTTACCACTAGAGGCGGTATAGCTCTGTGCTGCGCCAACCCAAGCGACTTTAGGAATGTGTTGGCTGGTCTGTGCCTCGCTCACGTCTTTAAATAACCCCATCGCAACACCGCCTGTAGCACGAATTTTCTCAAGTTTGGCAAGTAGCTCAGCATCGCTATTGATGTTGCCTTGTAGCTCAGTACCCGTAAAGCCCAAATCTTCAGCTTTCATAAAGATGGTTGGGATACCCGCAGTAATGAAGGTCGCTTTGATGCTATCGACATTTAAACCGCAGTCCGTTACATCGAAGTCATCGACTAAGTTACCAGTAGGGAACATGTCGCTAGTAGCATCTACAGGGTCAATAAACTCAATTTTGACTTCAGCGGCTGGGAAGGTGACACCGTCTAATTCAAAGTCACCTGTTTCTTGAACTTGTACTTTGTTTTTTTCATCTAAATAGACAGGCACATGGGCAATAATCGTCTTACCAATATTTTCTTGCCAAATACGTACTTCACAAATACCGCTATCAACACTGGCCTTGATTTTATCGACGTCAACCAGTCCCATATTAATAGCACATGCACCAACTGCTGCGGTCAAATTTCCACAGTTACCCGCCCAATCAATCATTGGTTTGGCAATATTAACTTGTCCGAACAGATAATTCACATCGTGATCTGAGCTAGAAGAGGCCGATAAAATAACCGTTTTTGACGTACTAGAGCTGCCATTACCTAATCCATCGATTTGCTTGCCGTAAGGATCTGGGCTGCCGATGACACGTAGTAGAAACTTATCACGTGATTCGCCAGCGACTTGGCAACGCTCAGGTAAATCAGATAATTTAAAGAACGTGCCTTTTGAAGTGCCACCGCGCATATAGGTAGCCGGAACTGAGGTTTGTGGGGTGAAAGAAGTTTTTGATTTAGTATTGGTTTGGGCCACTGTATTAAGTCCTTTTTATATTGTTATAAGATTGGGTATGCTGCCATCAGCAAGTAAATATGCATGATTAAGAGCGCTCGTTAATAATGATAGCGACAAGAGATAATCGTTAGATAGTTATCATCGACGGCATATACCAATCGATTGGCGTCATCGATGCGTCTTGACCAAAATCCGGATAGGTTTTCTTTTAGGGGTTCAGGTTTGCCAATGCCTTCAAACGGATTACGCTTACATTCGGTGATGAGTTTGTTGATACGCTTGAGTGTTTTTTTGTCTTGCGTTTGCCAGTACAAGTAGTCTTTCCACGCAGCATCTGTCCATGCTAGTTGTTCACTCATTGTTAGACCCTTTGCCTTTGAATGGATTACAGTCTTTGAGTTCATGCACTCTCAATGTCGCCATCCGTATGCTCATTATTATCGCTGCTACCATCACCTTTATCACTATCTTCTACCGTATCAATTAGCTCACGCGTAACAGTCTTGCCAGCTTTATATTGGGCAATAGAGTCCGCTAAGTGCGCCGCATTGGCAGGAGATTTTAGTAGATAGACGGTTTCCATCAGGCTATTGTAATAATCAAGTGACATCACAACGGCATCATCAGCGTCACGGCGGGTTACGATAGTGGCGTTGGCATCATCGTTTACCGTATCTAGGACGGATTTTAGGTGCTTTCTGGCTTCTGAAAAACTAACGACTCTCATAGCTTACTCCTTTCATGACATTCTGCATTACTTGTACAATATATAGTACATATTACGCCATTGGTTAAGTAAACTCAATATTTAGCTGCTATCTAGTACTTAGGAGTAAGTGACAAAACTCAGTGTATAAAACGCAAAAGCAAATAAAAGCCGATGTCATATAAGGTTATACAACATCGGCAACTTTCATACTTTGCTGCTTATCACGCTAAAACCTAAAGGATAGCCTTAGACAATATCGAGCGTACCTTCAATAAACTCTTTAGCAAAGCGTTGTAGCATACCACCTGCGTTGTACATTTTCACTTCATCAGCCGTATCTAAGCGGCAGATGATCGGCGTCTCAGTAATACTACCATTAGCACGATGAATCACTAAAGTCATCAACCCGCCAGCAGAGACTTCACCTGTGACATCAAAGGTTTCTGTACCATCGATATTTAGCGTATGGCGAGTCGTGCCTTCCTCGAACTGTAAAGGCAGCGCGCCCATGCCAACTAAGTTTTGACGATGAATACGCTCAAAGTCCTCAGCGACGACTGCTTCTACGCCAGCGAGACGCACGCCTTTGGCAGCCCAGTCACGGCTTGAGCCTTGACCATAGCCATCACCTGCGATGATGATAAGCGGCTGCTCACGGTTCATGTAGGTTTCAATCGCTTCCCACATGCGCATGACTTGACCTTCTGGTTCGACGCGCGCCAGTGAGCCTTGGACAACTTCGCCATCTTCATCGCGTACCATTTCGTTCAATAGCTTAGGGTTGGCAAAGGTGGCGCGTTGCGCGGTTAAATGGTCGCCGCGATGGGTTGCGTATGAGTTATAGTCCTCAGCAGGCAAGCCCATAGTATCGAGGTACTCGCCAGCTGCTGATGAGCCAAGAATGGCGTTTGATGGTGACATATGGTCGGTTGTGATGTTATCACCAAGGACTGCGAGCGGACGTAAGCCTGTCAGTTTATTTTTCTTAGCCATTTTACCTTCCCAATACGGCGGACGGCGGATATAAGTAGTCATTTCACGCCAGTCATATAATGGGCTTAATGCCTTACCTGTGTCTTTTTTGGCTTCATCAAACATTGGGATATATACGGCATTAAATTGTTCAGGCTTCACGGCAGCAGCAACAATGGCATCCACTTCTTCATCATCAAACCAGATGTCTTTTAGATAGACGTCATTGCCGTCTTGGTCTTTACCCAATGAGTCTTTTTCGATATCAAAACGGATGTTACCAGCGATGGCATAAGCAATAACCAATGGCGGCGATGCCAAAAATGCTTGCTTAGCGTACGGATGGATACGACCGTCGAAGTTACGGTTACCAGATAGCACTGCCGTGGTAAATAAATCATTGTCGATAATTTCTTTTTCTATATCAGGGTCTAGCGCACCGCTCATACCGTTACACGTCGTACAAGCAAAGCCGACTACATCAAAACCGATTTCTTGTAGCTCAGGCATCAGGCCTGCTTCTTCTAAGTACATTTTGACGGTTTTTGAACCAGGTGCTAAGGATGACTTCACCCAAGGTTTACGTAATAGGCCTTTAGCATTGGCGTTACGGGCAACGAGGCCTGCGGCCACCATGTTGCGTGGGTTTGAAGTATTGGTACAGCTGGTGATAGCAGCGATAATCACTGCGCCATCTGGCATGAGACCGTCTTTAGGTTCAGGCAGTTTCTCGTCAGCGCCATGAGCGATACCTTTGGCAACCAAGTCAGTAGTCGATACACGGGCATGTGGACGCGATGGGCCTGCCATATTACGTACGACTGATGACAAATCAAACTCAAGGACGCGTGCGTATTCGGCTTTTTCCATGCCGTCAGCCCATAGGCCCGTTTGCTTGGCGTATTGCTCAACCAATTTAATCTGCTCTTCAGAGCGACCAGTCAAACGTAGATAATCAGTGGTTTGCTCATCGATATAGAACATCGCGGCAGTGGCACCATATTCAGGTGTCATATTGGAGATAGAAGCGCGGTCACCGACACTTAGCTGGCGTGCACCGTCACCAAAGAATTCGATATAGGTAGAGACCACACCTGCGTCACGTAAGAACTCAGTCATCGCCAGTACGAGATCCGTACCAGTGATGCCTTTTTGTAATTTTCCCGTTAATTTAACACCCACATAATCAGGCAGGCGCATATAGGATGGGTTACCCAGCATGACGCTTTCGGCTTCTAAACCGCCAACACCGATTGAGATCACACCTAGTGCATCGACCATCGGCGTGTGGCTATCCGTACCAACTAGCGTATCGGCAAACGCGACTTCTTCACCCGCTTTATTGTGCACGACCTGTACGACAGGTGACATTTTTTCTAGGTTAATCTGATGCATAATGCCGTTACCAGGTGGTACGACATTCACATTGTCAAAGGCATACTGACACCAGTTGATAAAGTGAAAACGGTCATCGTTGCGGCGCTCTTCAATCGCACGGTTTTTCTCAAACGCATTTTCTTCAAAGCCTGCGTGCTCAACAGCCAATGAATGGTCAACGATAAGCTGAGTTGGCACGATAGGGTTTACCTTAGACGGATCACCGCCTTGCTCAGCGATAGCATCACGCAAACCTGCCAAATCAACAAACGCAGTCTGACCCAAGATATCATGACAAACGACGCGGGCAGGGTACCAAGGAAAGTCTAGATCTTGCTTGCCTTCGATATGCTGCTTCAGCGCATCGGTTAACTCTTCTGGTGGGCAACGGCGTACTAGGTTTTCGCACAAGACTTTTGAGCAAAATGGTAGCTTGTCATACGCGCCTGCTTCGATGCTCTCGACGGCCTCACGGGTGTCAAAATAATACAAATCAGTACCGGGAAGTGGCTTTTTGAATTGTTCGTTCATTGGTTGTACTAGGGCGTTGTCCATAAGTCACCTTTGGCTGTTGGCTAATTATAATAAGTAGTTAAGCGTTGATACTGGGTAAAAATTCATTCCTTTAGCAAAATCATCGTTCGTTATCATGGGCTTTGCTAAAGAAGCGATATTGAAAATCAAAAGGATATGGTCTATAAAAAAGATAGCGTATGACGATTAAACCTAAAAAACTCATAGCAAGGCTCAATCATCATACCTGTATCAGCTAGCACTGCCGCTAGCTGATAGTAAGTACATAACAATAGCTACTTAAAGAAATCAACTTAACGCACGCTCATATTTGGTACTGGGCGTAGATCTTCACCTGTATATTCAGCACTTGGGCGAATGATACGGTTATTAGCACGTTGCTCAAATACGTGAGCAGCCCAGCCTGTTAAGCGTGAACAGACAAAGATAGGAGTGAATAGTTTGGTTGGGATACCCATGAAGTGATAGGCAGAAGCATGGAAAAAGTCAGCATTACAAAACAGTTTTTTCTCGCGCCACATCACTTCTTCACAGCGAACCGATACTGGGTATAACACTTCATCACCAACATCAGCGGCCAGTTTCTCAGCCCAGCCTTTAATCACGACGTTACGCGGATCTGATTCGCTATAAATCGCATGACCAAAGCCCATGATTTTGTCTTTGCGAGCCAGCATACCCATCATCTCTTCTTCAGCTTCATCAGGTGAGCTAAAACCTTCAATCATATCCATAGCCGCTTCATTCGCGCCGCCATGCAATGGACCACGTAATGAGCCGATGGCACCAGTGATACAAGAGTGGATATCAGATAGAGTTGAAGCACAGACACGAGCGGTAAAGGTTGAGGCATTAAACTCATGCTCTGCATACAAAATAAGCGAGACGTTCATGACTTTTTCATGTAGCTCGTTTGGTTTTTCGCCTTTTAGCAAATGCAAGAAGTGACCGCCAATAGTGGCATCATCGGTATCGGTCTCGATACGTACATTGTCGTGGGTAAAACGATACCAATAGTTGATAATCGACGGGAAGGCCGCCAGCATACGGTCAGTTTGATCGTTTTGCTGAGCAAAATCAGTTTCGGTCTCAAGGTTGCCAAGCATAGAGCAGCCAGTACGTAGCACGTCCATTGGATGCGCATCAGCTGGGATACGTTCAAGCACGTCTTTTAATGCTTGTGGTAGGCCACGCAAGCTTTTGAGTTTGGCTTGATAGGCGTCAAGCTCGCTTTGAGTAGGCAAGTTGCCGTATAACAGCAAATATGCCACTTCTTCAAAAATACACTTATCTGCTAGTTCTGATACATCATAACCGCGATATGTCAGACCGGAGCCTGATTTGCCAACGGTAGATAGAGCGGTTTTACCAGCGACTTGTCCACGTAGACCTGCGCCTGAAAGTTCTTTCTGTGCTGCCATGTTTACATTCCTTTTGTTGGTAGCTTTTTTGAGTGAAAACGATGTTTCTAACGATGTTTCTGATAATAAATTTATTGGTTAATGACTGACTATAGCGCCAGTTGAGCGTTATGCAGGCTGTTCAGGCTGTGAACCGTCTAAATCGACATTACAACGCTCAAACTCAGCTTCAATAGGGCCATTTAAGACTTCCATCGCGCTGCCTTCGCCTTCTGCATTGTTGATCTTCATATATTTGGCACCCAGTGGTGACTCCATAAATGTCTGAATTTCAGTCATTTCTTCTGGGGTAGGGTCAGCCATTGGCGTTGCCACTTCTTCGCCATTCATGACGCGCAATTGCTCATTGCCAAAAGCAAGTAGTTTTTTACCCACGTCCGACGTATAAAAGTCATCTAATTCTTTTAACTCTTCATCGGTAAACTGACTCTTATAAAAACGATCGACCTCGGCTTTACCCAAATCTTTGTCGCGTGATTCAAGGCAGCTGACTTGATCTTCACTGAGCGCGCCACTATTGATGATTGGTGCAAACAATAGGCTGTCGACGGTATCTAACGTAATCGTCGTCATGATCAAGTCGTTTTGAGCATCAGTCTCTGATGGTGCAGCTTCGCTTTCACTAACAACAGTCTCGCTCGTATCACTGGCAGTATCGTCGACGGTTTCTGGTGTTTTATCACAGCCCGTCATGAATAACAGCGCCGCAAGCGTGCTACTAAGTAGTGAGGATTTGACAACCGTATGAGCAGTAAAAAATGGCATAAATAACCTAAAAGTAAATAAAGACGGATTTTGAAACGATAAAGTCCACAGAGGTGGTTTATCGTTTCGGCGTTGCTAATTGCCAATTATTAGTTATTAACTACTTATTATCAGCAAATAGCTTGTCTAGTGTCTGCTCAAACTCATGATAGTTCAAGAAATCATAGAGCTCCATACGAGTCTGCATGGTATCAACGACTTTGTCTTGTGTACCATCATCTAATAAGTGCTGATAGACGTTCAATGCCGCTTTATTCATAGCACGGAACGCAGATAATGGATATAGCACCATCTCAACACCCACACTATACAACTGGTCAGTGGTATATAGATCTGTCTGACCAAACTCTGTCATGTTTGCCAGTACTGGAATATCAAGTACATCAGTGAACTTACGATACATCTCGATATCAGTTAGCGCTTCTGCAAAGATCATATCTGCGCCAGCTTCTTGAAACGCGACGGCACGTTCAACAGCAGCGTCTAAACCTTCTACAGACAATGCGTCTGTACGAGCCATTACTACAAAGTCAGGGTCAGTCTTGGCGTCCAATGCCGCTTTCAGACGATCAACCATCTCTGAGATACTAACGATTTCTTTATTAGGGCGATGACCACAACGTTTTTGTGCCACTTGATCTTCGATATGTACCGCCGCGACGCCTGCTTTTTCCATCTTTCTGATGGTTTGAGCGATGTTAAATGCGCCACCAAAGCCAGTATCAATATCAACCAATAGCGGTGTATCGACTGCATCAGTGATACGGCGAGCATCTTCTAGTACGTTATCAAGGCTGGTCATACCTAGATCAGGTAAACCAAATGACGCATTGGCCACGCCAGCACCAGAGAGGTACAACGCTTGATGACCAACTTGGGTCGCCATCATCGCTGTATAGGCATTGATAGCGCCTGCAATCTGTAATGGCTGGTTGTTATCATTTTTTTGAGTGAGGGCACTGCGAAAGCGCGCGCCTGCTGAAGATGAAGTCATGTGATTGTCCTTACATGGAGGGAAAATATTCTAATTGTTGTAGTTGATTATACTCAATTATTCATGCCTGAAAAGTTTGGGTTCTTAATTAATATTTAATTTAAATAATAATTGAACGTAGTTTTTTTAATAGTATTCATTATTCAAATAGCATTATGCAGTTATTGGTAATTTCTCACAATAAGTATTCATATTGCTTAAAATCACAGCTTTTAGAATCGTCTATTTTTTACATTTAGTTACAATTACTAAAGCTGCATTGCTTTATTGATATAATTACACCCATTAAAAGGCCCCAACAGCTAGGCTATCAGGGCTTATGTTTCGCTTAAATAAGATTGTTAAGTGCTGAGTTTTAAATTAAGCAAAAGCTTAAGCAAATAAACCTGCCATATTGGCCAAGAACAGTAATGCGAAGCCTGCCAAGAATATTAGACCCGCGATAGACAGAGCATTCATACCTGCTGACAGTTTCTTATGCTTTTTAACCAATGAGTAGTTTAACCAACCAAAAATAGGCGCAGAGACGAATGCCGATATCATGGCAAACTTAAGCATAGCGCCTAACTGTCCTGTGAAGAAAGTGATAATTACTAGCCCGCCACCGATAGCGTACGTTGTCCAAAAAGCAATTTGCTTTTTATTGATTTCGCTTTCACCTTTTAGTAGGCGCCAGCATTCAGCATTGGCACGGCCATAGCCATCAGCACAAGTGATGGTCGTGCCAAACATACACATAAAGGCGACGAAAGCGACCAGCAGTCTCGACCATTCACCAATCGTGGCTGTATACATATTGATCAACTGGTTGATATAAGCACCGCCGACTAGTTCTATCTCCTGTCCTGATCCATACTGGACAAACACCCCTAATGACAAGAAGAACAACGCCAATATCGCAGAAACTGCGTAACCAACATTAAAGTCCAACAAACCTTGACTGTGGGTAGTGTGATCTGCTTTTACTTTAGCAGAGGTCCACATAGAGGTAATCGCTGCAAACTCAAGCGGTGCTGGCATCCAGCCCATCAGTGCTACGATGAAGCCCAACGTAGCTAAATTCCAAGGAGAGACCGCAACAAAATCTACTGCCATAACGGTTGGCTTGCCAGCTGCAATGATAACTGCCGCAACGGTGGCCGTGGTAAGGGCAATCATAATCCACTTAGTCACACCATCGAGCAATTTATAATGCCCTGCAATCAAAAAGAACCAAGAGACCGCGACGATAATGAGAGATAACGCCATCGTTGATAGGCCTAAGGAGGCGGGCAGCATAAAGCCTAGAATCACGGCGGCAATAAGTGAGACCGCCCCCGTACTAATGACCGCTGACAAGACGGACAGAATAAAATATACCCAAAGATATACCTTTGAGCGTTTGGCGTAGCCTGCAATCAAACTCTCGCCAGTATCGTAGACGTAGTCAGTTGCAAAGCGAAAAAACGGATACTTAAACACGTTGGCCAATACGATCATAATAGCCAATTGCCAGCCATAGATAGCACCCGCCTGTGTTGATGAAATCAGATGCGAACCACCAATGGCAGCAGTCGCCATCAAAATGCCTGGGCCAAAGATGCGCCAACTAAAGCCTTTTTGTTGCGAGGCAACGCTATCGTCAGGGGCACTTGGGTTGTTGAGTTGTTGTGTGGACATGAATACCTCGAAATGGTTAAAACAGCAAATTATCACTTACCTGTGTCAGCTTGCCAATGATCAGAAAAGAACGTCCTATAAACCGTCTAAATATAAAACGATTTACATCGTATCGACTTTATCACACCAACACTGTCCAGGAGAATGATTATTCTAGTTATTATTACTATTTGTTTGCATTGCTATTCTTGTTAGTTAGCATACTTATAAAATAATATCAATATTTAAAATGAATTATTTTTGGCGGTTCTTTATAACACAATATTCAACGGATATCTGCCCATTTAGGCCTGTGACACAAAATTTTGCTGCCGATAAGTAATGCCGCGCTGTTCGTAGACGTGATAAATAGCTGTGAGCAAGTCAGGTATTTTTGGGTGTACGAAGTCTTTGAGGGTGTGCAAATAAATAGGGGAGGTGACATTTTCATGAACCAAACGTTGGTAGCTGATCTGTTCCGTACGTACAGTTTGCAAGCTGGCAGGCACCAATGTAATGCCTTCGCCTGCCGCGACCAGTCCCAATGCTACCTGCAAATCACTGACTGTCGTGGTCATAAAAGGTGAGATGCCATACTGGGCAAAAAGATGTAGTAAAGGCTCAGTAATAGGCTCGCTAGCGCTAGATGATGCTTCATGAGTAGCAGCACGGTTGACTCTATTTGTAGATAACTTGTCGCTCGATTGGGTTCCTGTCTCTGTCGTCACCATGGACGATACTGGCAAATGTGTTTGATGGTATAAAATTAAGCGATTGTTCGCTAGATCTATCAAGCGCTGTTTGCGTACATTGGCAAGCGGGTGTGATTTTGGCAATGCCACCACATAGCGTTCATGACGTAGCAGGATTTGCTGAATCCATGGGTCTTGATGGGCAAATCGGCCAAAACCAATATCAATCTCACCAGACTTGAGGGCATCCATTTGTTGATATGAGCTAATGTCTTTTAAATTAACGTCGATATCAGGGCTGAACTGTTTAAGCGTGGCAATGATTTCAGGCAGCAGGCCGTATAGCACTGAGGGCACAAAACCTATATTTAAAACGCTGCTGGGTGCTGATAGACGCTGAGTCATACTAGTCACAGTGTCAATCTCGGTCAGTATGGTGCTTATTTTATCGTAGAAAAAACTACCCGCTTCAGTCAAATGTAGTGGCCTGTGGTAGCGATCAATAAGCACCACACCCATATCAGTCTCTAACTGTTTTAGTAAGCGACTCAGACTCGGCTGTGACAGTCCTGTTTTGGTGGCGGCAGCGCTAAAGCTGCGCAAATCTGCAACCGCGATAAACGCATTAAGCTGTTTTAAATCCATACTATTGAGCCTGTCATAGTCTATGTTGTCTTCATGATATTTGTTTTTACTTCTTATTTATCCTGTAGTTGAAGACAATTTGCACAAATATTCGTGACATTAAAAAAATTGTGCTTGAAGATAATGGTATGAGCAACTATATTGAGTGCTGATAACACTGTTACACTCTAGCAAGAAAAATCAAAACTTCATCTTAGCAGTCATTTAATGCCAGTAGAACAAACTGGTTTGGTATTATTCTATGAGCGACGAAAAAGAAGACATCGGTACTGATTTTGACGAAAAATTGGCTAAAATCGTTCACCAGAAGTCGCGTAAGCGTAACAATAATGATATCTATGAACGTTTTATTAGTCGTGTTCATAGCTCTGAAGATAGTAACAGAAAAAATTCGAAACCATTGGAAGGCGCACAAAAACTTCCTGCTTTTGAATCATTAAGTACAGAAGAGTTACAGCTGTTTGAAGATCAAAATATCGACGAAGGATCAAAAGTAAATGCAACTTTTGATTTTTCAAATCAAAATGTATCACAAACTCATATACCGAGCATAGAGGATGACGACTATAGTAGTATTAGTGATGTCGGCTCACATACTGCAGATTCAGAATACACAGAAAATAGTAACGATACGGACTTGCCTGCTGCTACCGCCCATTACAGTGAACCTACGACAGATATCATGTCTAACAATGACTCTATAAATATTGAAGACTTAGTAGAATCAACCTCTGTTGAGGAAGTAGCAACCAAAAGCAAGGTAAAGAGTAGCAAAAAACCTATCGTTATTGGTATAGTTGTTGGCTCAATAGTATTGGCTACTATTATAGTGATGCTTATATTTTCAGGAATATTATCAACTTCTGCTGTTGACGATAAAGATAACAGTGCTGATACTCATGTAGAGAAAGGCAGTACACCAGTTATTGACACTGAGACAATAACACCTGTCGAAAGCCAAACAGTTACTGATGACGTTGACCTTATAAGTGAGCAACCAGCATCCATCCAGCAGAGTGCTTCAGATAATAGCAGACCAGACATGCCAGCTGCTAATGAACTGGAGTTGAATCATGAAAACTCTACAACAGGAGACGATGTTGCTGTTTCGGAAACTGAGGAAGCTGCTATTACCTATGATGATTTTAGGCAAGAGTCACAAACCACATTGTATAGAGAAACTAACGATTAGAATGGTGATGTTTCGTTTAGTTTAACCCATTAGACAACACATAGGATACACGGTCATGTACCGTTGATAACGTGAGTTGAACTGGTACGTAGCTATGAGTAATTTAAATAACATTAGTAGCGGTAGTGCTACTAAATCAAAAAACATTAGACCACGCAGGCGTTTTTTCTGTATCGCCAGCATGGTCTTTATTGTTCTACTAGCTATGTATCTATTTGACCGTACTGCTTCTACACTATCTCAAGCATCGTTCACCAATAACGGTTTAACGGCAAGCAATATTGCGACAAAAAGCAGTTTTAATAATATTCCATCACAATCGTATAGCCAAAGCGACTCTGTGATCTCTGATATTTATCAAGAGAATGATGTCATTAGTTATGATGACTTCAAACAAGAAGCACAAAATGTACTATTTCGTGATGAAGGACAGCTTAAACAAGCTACCTATAGCACACATGGTAGTACGCCTACCATTAGCATTGAAGACTTTAGAGTAGAAGCACATAAAACCTTATATCGTGAATCCAGTTATTAGGGCTGCTATTAACGTTATAGTATTATATTGATAACTATAAATTAGTAAGTGAATAATATTAAGCCTCATTTCTCATCTCTAAACATAAGAGAAGAGGAATGGGGCTTTTTTGTGGGCTTAGTGCTCCCATGCTTTAGCGTGGTTTTATTTTTGAAAGGTCGTAGAGCTGCTTGATAGAGCGCTTGTATTTTTCATAAGGGAACATGAAGGGAAGCAGCTTAGAGTCATCAACTTATATTACAATCACAGCATCAGTTAGCTTGTGGGTCGTGTTAAGCCAGTTGCTTTTTAAGCGTTCGTAAACGGCTTTTAAACTCTGAGCGGTCAACATAACAGCCTTTGAGACGACGCTCCCCAATGTTTTCATCAAATGCGTTACGCCCATGCAGGACGCGGCGGTTATCAAAAACCACCATTTGACCTGCTGCTAATTTTAACTCAATCTTATAGCGACTGTCTTTTAATCGGGCCATCAGCTCTCGATAAGCAAGATAGTAGTCGTACATAACATCACTTGGCAAATCAAAAACATCTGCAAGATGCGCGTTGTATTTGATTTCCACAATATTGCCAAAGTTGTCTAGATTGATGACGGGGTGGTGCTCACGGATATCATGGGCAGAGTCATGAAAACGAAAGGGGATAGCATATTCGGAAAGCAAACGAAAATACTCAGGCTGCTCTCCTCGTAACCCTTCTAACACCTTTAGCCCATCCACAAAAGTAGATTCGCCGCCTATGCTCTCATTACTCAAAAAATGCAAAAATTGATAGCCTGGAGGTAACTCCTGATTTGGTAAGTCGGTATGCAAAGGTAATGAGAGCGAGGTATAAGCCAAATTAATCGGCGACTTTTCTGATATAACATCAAAGGTCATACCGAAGTTAGTCTGACGCAGATAATCGACTCGCATGGCGGTCTGTACGCCAGCATCAGAGTCATTCGGCATATTATCAATGATAGTAAGCCCATATTTATCCAACGCACTCATCCACTCATATAAAGCACTGTCACTGGTCATGATGCTCTGTTGGTCATACATCGGAATGTGGTCAACAAACGTGCCATCCCAACTTTCATAAGGACTGCTATGGTCCTTGGCCAATGCACTAGAATAACCAAACTCACGTAACCAGCTTTGTTCAAAGTGGCTGATATGTGCTTGTTCTGACCATTCAATCGTCAGCGTTGTCTCATCAAAAGAGGCAGATAGTGGATGAATATCTTTTGAGATACTCAGCAAATCAAAGCTACGCTCGCCAGTTTGCGGATGAAAAGCCGATGGGCAGTTATCACGCAGCCAGATATAGTGGTACGTACTGTCGATACCATCACTCCAGCGTATTTGAATAGCACGGTCAATGAGCGCAACTGATTCTATTTGATAGTCAGTTGCTACTAATACGTCTAGAGATGGTGTTGATTGAGGCGTTTCCATTGGAGCAGACCCTACATATACATGAAGTAAAAATATATTTTACGGTATCTTGTTCAGATCGGTTATTCAAACAATGAATTACGAATCACCTAATAGGTAATATCAATCAACGCAGTACTAAACTGCGATTGAGATCTAGTAAGCTGTTTTCTGAAGGGTTTTAAAAAATTTGAGGCTTCGCGAACGAAACCTCAATATTTAGCGATAATTTGTATAAGTGTTCTGTTTATCCCAAAGCTGCTCTAGCCAGTATTACGTAAACCCGCTGCCAGCGCATTAATACTACGGATTAAAGGATCCTCTACGTTAATGTCGCCAGCATCGGCACTGCTTACAGTATCTTGCTGTCTGGCACGTTTTAATAACTCGATTTGTATATAGTTAATTGGGTCTAAATAAGCGTCTCGCCATTGCAAGGATGCAGCGAGGTTTTGCTGGCTAGATAGTAAAGCATCTTGATTTAGCAAAGAATTTAAACCTGAATTGGTCAGCTTGTGTTCATCGGTGACCGCTGTCATGATTTTTTCGCGTAACGGCTCATCATCACATAGTTGGCTATAGGCCTCTGCAATATTCATATTGGCTTTGGTAAAGGCCATCTCGATATTACTCATAAACACACTAAAAAACGGCCATTTAGCATTCATCTCTTTCATCAACGCTTCGTCTTTTTTAACGCTATCCAGTGCACTACCTACGCCATACCAAGCAGGTAGGGTAAAGCGTGCCAATGACCAGCCAAATACCCAAGGAATCGCTCGCAAGGTGGTCTTACTTGGTAGGCCTTTTTTGCGATGAGCAGGACGTGAGCCAATGTTTAACAGAGATATTTCTTGTACTGGGGTGACCTCGGAGTAGAATTTATAAAACCCTTCGGTATGATCGGTCAGATCTCGGTAACGTTGTTCACCTGCGTCCGCTAAGCGTGCAAACAGCGCTTCATACTCTGGCAACTCAGTCGGTTGTACCACAAACCTTGTCGAGCAGGCTTTGAGTGTACCCGTGATCGCCATGGTCAGCTCAAACACGGCAGTATCTGTATTGGCATACTTGGCATAGAGCACTTCGCCTTGCTCAGTCACTTTAATCTGACCATGTAGCGTGCCAGCTGGCTGTGCCGCAATGGCTTTGTGCGTTGATCCGCCACCACGGCTCACAGAACCGCCACGACCATGGAATAATCGCGTTTTTATACCATATTGCTCAGCAATGTTATTAATGGTTTGCTGTGCACTATAAAGCTGCCATGCAGAGGTGATAATACCGCCGTCTTTTGATGAGTCTGAATAACCCAGCATAATCTCTTGCGTGTTATCCGTGTTCCGTAGCAGTCCACGATACAGTGGATTATCTAATACGGCAGGCAAGATTTTATCGATATTTTTCAGATCTTCGATGGTCTCAAATAATGGTGCGACAGGTAAGTCAGCAGACAACTGACCTTCGTCATCAATTCTGCATAAGCCTGCAAACCGCATGAGCAGCAATACTTCTAGTAGCTGGCTAGCATTATTGGTCATCGAGATAACATAGCTACCAAAAGTAGCCTGTCCCACCAGTTTGCGTAGAGTGGCGACCGAATTCATCAGTGACAATTGTTCACGCGTTTTGTCTGTCAGGTTATCAGTATAGATAAGCGGCGAGCCTGGTTTTTCTAGCAAGCGCGTCAACCACTCTTGACGTTCGGTTTCACTTAGCGTCTGATAGTCAGGCAGGTTGGAGGCACTAGCAAAGATATCTGCAATCACTTCGCCATGGTATGACGACTCTTGACGGATATCGAGCGCTGCCAAATGAAAGCCGCAAGTTTTGACCAAACGAATGACATCTAGCAGTAATCCATCGCTGTGTGCCGTATCGTGTGTATTGACACTTTGACGGATAATGCGCAGGTCTTCTAGTAATTCTTCTGGATTGGCATAGGCATCTTTTTCAGCTTCGATATCCGTGCCTTTGCTTTGGATACGGCGATTGGTTGCTTTGACTTTAGTCAGAATGATAGAGAGCAGGCGACGATATGGCTCATTGCCATAGTCATCGAGGTTATAGTCAAACACACGTTGATCGAGCTCATCATAACTTTTGATTTTGGCATATACGTCAGGTGAGACGGTGACAATGGTGTCACTATGAATCAGCTGTCGGCGCAGTTTTTTGAGTAGCACTTGATAGTGACGCAGCACGGTATCAGCATGCATCAATACGGCAAGCTCTGTGGTCTCAAAAGTCACAAAAGGATTGCCATCTCTATCACCACCAATCCATGAGCCAAAGCTCATAAATGCAGGCAGTGGATAGTCTGTGAGCTCTGGATAGATATCGACAATGGCTTTTTTGATATTACGATACACTTTAGGAATGGCATTGAACAAACTGGCATTAAAGTAATGCAAGCCATTGTTAATCTCGTCATATACCAATGGCTTACGGGTGCGCACTTCGTCAGACGACCATAATAGATCAATCGTTTGCGCAGTTTGTTCTTTAGCTTGCTCGTAGGCGAAGCTGTTTTCAGACACGTTGTTTAAAGCGTCGCTATGCGTGAATAGACTTTGTAAGATATTCATCGTTGTACGGCGACGCGCTTCGGTAGGATGCGCCGTAAATACAGGTGTAAACTTTAGCTGATCAATCAGCTCTTGCATTTGAGCAGGCTCGATATTGCGCTCACGACACTCAAGTAAGGTACGACGAAATGATCCTTCCCAGCTTTGCTCAGATTGCATACGCAGCTCATGACGCTGCTCACGCAAGTAATTCTCTTCGCTTAGATTGGCTAGGAAAAAATAGATAGAAAAGCCGCGTATGACGTTTTTTAAGGTTTGATTGTCCAAAGAAGCAATAAAATCGATAAGCTGCTGTTTATGTGCCTCATTCGGCTCACGACGCTGTTGAATAAAGCCTTTGCGCAGCGTCTCAATCGTATCTAACGTCTGCTCACCAGATTGGCGAGAAATAGCATCACCTAATAATGAACCCAACAAGCTGGTGCGTCTACGTAGTACGTTGTTATCTAGTGTCATCTTCAACCTTCCTATCAAATGAGTGGATACAATACTATGGTTATCTTATACGTAATATCCTTATGGTTTTTTGCAATTTAACATAAATAGGTGAGGCCTGCTTGATGTTGATAGCAACTTTTTTGCTAATCAACCTTTATGACACTATTACTAATATATGCCTAAGTCTGTTTTTCGGCAGTCATCAGACAAAGCTTATTTACGTTATTTCTCTAACGACTCCGAAGATTATCTATATAATCTGCCCAATCTTGCATCATCTGTACCCTAGTATCGATTTCATCGAGTCTGTTGTAAGCCCCGCCATGTGTGTCTTTTATCCTGTGACCTAGCTGTAACTCTGTGACGATGTCAGAATAGCGTAGCTCAGGCTGTTCCATGAGCAAAGTTTTAGCGGATGCTCGAAATCCATGCGCACACTGCACGTCTTTATATCCAAGCCGGTGGAATATCTGTACCAACGTCGCTTTACTAATATAAGCATTGCTTGAACCGCGCATCGAGGCAAATACAAATTCCTTATGCCCAGTAATTGACTGAATGTTTCGTAATCGCGTAATCACTTGCGTGGCTAAGGGAACAACTAAGTGCGAGACCATATCGTCACGACCTTCGCCTTTGGTCGGGGAGAACGCCCATGTATTATTGTCCCAATCGATGTCATCCCAACGCATCGAGCGCAGATCGATACTACGTACAAACATGTAAGGTAATAAGTTCATAGCCTCTAATGTGATCTTACTTGCACCTCTAAAATTCGACATATCCTTTAAGAGAGTCGCAAATTGATCTGGTTTGGTGATGGCTGGCAAGTGATTGCCTGAGCTGGCAGGTGCAAGCTCACCTCGGGTATCAATCGCCACATTTCTATCGCACAACCCTCGAGCAACAGCAAACGAAAAGACTTTTTCAGTATACAGACGAGTGCTCGCACCAACGAAAGTTGCTTGATTTTCATTATTCTGAATCGACTCACACACACTCAGTATCATCTCGCTAGTGATATCGTTCATTCTTAAATCACCAATTTCTTGACACATATATCCTAGACATAAATCCCAGAACTTGAGGGTTGACTCACTATATGACAGTTTTTTAGATTTACTTTGAGTGCGACCTGCTGTTTTGTGTTCTCGCCATGCTTGAGCAATTTCAGAAAACGTGGAATTTTTTAGATGGGTATATTTATTGGTTTGCTCTTTTTTTTGGATAGCTTTAGGATCAGAACCTTTTGCGACCATATCAAGAATGGTGTCTGCTTTATATTTAACTTCATACAGACTGATGTCTTCAACTTTACCCAACATCATCCTAGGTCGCTTACCATCGATGTGCGGATGAGAATATCGCAGGTAGTATTCTTTTTTACCATTTGGATAAATACGAAGACTTAGACCAGCTACGCCTGAGACACTAACCGAATAATCTTTATCTCGGCATTCTAGCTTGTTGATATCATTTGCATTGTTGATAGTCATGATGTGTATCCTTAATTTATCTAAGATAGATGAGTTATTATTATTGATCTGATATCTATATGCTGAGGTCCAGAGTAATCTTTTAGTAGGTCTTCCAAGTTAAGGAAAGCTGCAAGGAGTATTATTGGACACTGTCGTGGACACTGGTATCCGTTAGTATTATTATTAAAGCCTTTTATATAATAGCTCTTAAGACGCAATTATCCCCAAGTGAAGGTTGGGGATAATTATAGTATAGAGGAAAGAGAGGGAGTAAGCCATGTGTTTATTGATATATATGGCGTTTGGGGTAATAAACCTAAGAGAGGTTAAAAGTAAAAACTCTGTTTGCTATGTTTGATAGAGTTCTTCAATTTCTTTATACAAAAAAACATGCTCCTGTACTCGCACAGAATATAAAAATCAGGGTCATAGTACTGTTCTGTGCAAATTTGGAGATGGCAACTTAGTGCTTCAGATAAAAACATCTTGCGAGGAGTGATAGATATCAGAAGACACTAATGAATGCTTTATTGATTTGAAAGGCTCTGTGGGCAAATAAGGGAAGAAGATATTATGACTTGGTTAGTTATGACACTCCTAAGTATAAAATGTATAGAAACCAGACTCATAGTCAAACTAAATAGGACTATCAGTATTAGAGTCTACATGCGCTCTTAGCAGTAATATAGGATAAGAAGCATCAAATAGGGTTTTAGTATTTAATATTAGCTGTCAATCTATGAGTAACGGTATCCTATATATAGACACGTGACAGTTGACTACATTCAATACGTTGCAAGAGCATTGGCACCAAAGATCCAGTTGATTAAGTTAATAACAACCGAATGATAGTAGATTTGGCTTTTAGGTGACGATTAAGAATGAGGGACTGGATAAGGTGCTGATTGGATATTCTGACAGATGTAGCCAGTATGATGGTGACACGTAGAACAAACTCATCAAATAGTTTAGCTTTGAAGCTTTGAAGCTTTGAAGCTTTGAAGCTTTCTTTGATGAGCTATAAAAGTAACTTATCCTACGATTTGAAAGAGGTTGTTAGCTATATTATGAATATGTGCCAAGTTTGAGTACAAGCATACTAGATGTCAAAAGGATTCCACATATAGTTGATAAAACAGATTCAGTTAAGGTTTGCCATAGTGACGATGGCAATGATTACTTAGCCATGACATGTACATTATATTTGAACGGCTACTAACTAAACTGATTGTTATTTATGATATAGACATAATCCCATGAACTTATTGTACGGTAGCCTTAGTTTAACATAATATACATTATGCGAAAACAAACCAACGGTTTGAGCAGTTAAGCGAATAATAATTTATATTGTTTTTCATTTAAGATTTATCTTAGCCCAGATGTTTCTATATCACGTTTGATTATTTGTTAACGACAATTTTTAAGCAAATGTTTGCGCAAAGTTTTACCGTCTTTATCTAATATTACGTCTGCGACTTGGCAAGCAGCATTATCTTTATTACTGTCATCACATGATAACTCATAATAAATATCGCTACCTTGTGCCAAGCTAACCTGAACCAGTCCTTGATAAGTTATTGAAAACTTTTTGTCTTGCGTATAGTCAGGATCTTGCGAGTTCCAAAGTACATCGTAATCTATATTGCAAGACGTCTGAGTTTTATCAAAATACACTTGCTCAAGTTGTATGGCTGCTTGCAAATCAGCATCGGCGTATTGCTGCAGCACCGTAGGATGACTCATACCTTGGTCATCAATATCTTGTTGGTACATTTTTGTGATGGTCTTAATTTTGATATTAGCTATAGCCGCTTGTTTCTGATCTACTGTTGATACATCCGCTATAGCGTGACCGATAGGCATCAGTCCTATGGTCAATAGTAATGTCAGCGATTTATATGTTGGCATCTTATTCTCTGCGAGCTTTTGTCCTATAAGTGTTACGACTATTACATCATACCTATATTCGGACTCTGCTGTATTATCGTATCATTCAGGTTTACTTACCAAAATATCGATTACATAACGCTTCTATAGTATTTTTTACCGGTTCCCATGACAATTTATAGTGATGTTTCGTTCGCTAATAACTGTGCTAAGGATGATTTTATGATGACATTACCTGCTTTTTTTAAGGAAAAATCTGCGACACTAGCCTCTAGTAGTCTTTTGCTATTCACGCTAGCAGCGACGGGTTGTCAGTCTGCTTCTGAGTCCAGTGAAGCTATTGTATCTCAGCCAACCAGTAGCTCATCAACACCTATTAATGCTGATATCAGTCAGAAAACCCTCAGACAGCAAGCGTTACGTATACAGCGAGCACTAGCCAATAAGGACTTTTCTAGAATCACTAATGATATCCATCCAACACGTGGCGTTCGTTTTTCGATGTACGCTTATGTACGGCCTGAGTCAGATAAAGTCTTTAGCCGTGGGCAATTTGCACAGTATTTACAGCAGTCCAACATTCAATTTACTTGGGGCGAAAAAGACGGTACTGGCGATCTATTGGTCACGCCGTTGCCTACTTATTTGGATACCTGGGTGGATGGCAAAAAATTCAATAATGCTAGCATCAATGTCAATGAATTCAAAAATAATGGTAATTCTATCAACAACTTAAAACAGATATACCAAACATCAGATGTTGTAGAACTTTATTATAAAGGCACGGATGAGTATGATGGTATGGACTGGCGTGTTTTGCGCTTAGTATTTGATGAATATCAAGGCAAGCGTTACCTGGTTGCCATTATTAATGATCAATGGACGGTTTAAGGCGTAGAAAAACGATTGCCCGACAACTTTTATAAGACTCGTTTAAATTGGTAGCCTACTCTATCTGGTAATAAATGCTATATGTATTCAATTAAATATATATAGCATTTATGTTACATAGTTCTTGGTATAGTTTTTAATGACAAGCTTCGTCAGTTTTAAGCTCGGGACTTTGTGCGGTTTTTTTGATTAAGTTTAGCGCTTGTTGCAATTTAATAGAGTTCTTATCGAAGCGCTGTTGATTGAGCGTATGGCCTTGTACCAAGTATTCACGTAGGCGCTGCGTTGCCCAATCTCTAAATTGCACGCCTTGAGGAGATTTGATACGATAACCGACTGATATAACCACATCTAAATCATAAAAAGTCACCGGACGATCTGAGTTTGCAATATGCATTTTTTGCATATTGCTTTTTTCAGCGATTTCTTCATCTTTTATGGCATTGGCGATATGACGAGAAATTACTGATTGATTACGACCAAACAACTCGGTCATTTGTGCTTGTGACAGTCAGACCGTTTCTTGCTCGAAACTCACATCTACTTGCACCTTTCCATCAGCACTTTTATAGATTTCTACTTTTGCCACATTATCACTTATAGTGTTAATCACCTCAGTTCCCCCAATTCCAATATGCTGTCTTGAATACAGCTTACTATCATCATCTCTATAAATATCATTTATAACGGCGTCTGACGAAAGAATTTCACCATAATCTGATAAATATCCGGATAAGCATCAACTAGCTTTTGCGGTGTTTCAAAAAACACTTCACTGAGAACGGCAAAAAACTCCGCAGGATTGGTCGCTCCATACCGATCAAGCCCTGATTTACGGTGTGTCTGAAAGTCCTCAAAATCTCGCGACATAATCTGCGTCCAGTTTGCAGGATCCATATCAGATTGCATCGGCGGAAAGCCATTGGCACGCCCATTCATCATATCGAGTTTATGCACAAACTCATGAATAACAACATTGTGTCCGTCACGTTCGCCTGAGTGCTTGGCATCTTTCCATGAAAGGATAACAGGCCCTCGCAGCCATGCTTCCCCGCTACGGTGTTGACTGCCTTCGTGGACGATACCCAACTCGTCTACCGTGGTACTGTTGCTTTTGTACGAGCCCGGATAAACGATGATAGATGACCAACCAGCATACCAGTCAAGACCTAAGTTCAAGATCGGCAAACACGCTTGCAGTGCAATAGACTGTCTGACAGCATCGGTAATCTCAAAACCTTGTGCACCAGTGATGGATTTATCGGCCAAAAATAACGTTGCGAGCTCAAACAGATGTGATAGCTCATCGGTACTTAATCGATCCAATATAACAATACGTTCGGCTGCCTGCATCCAATCAGCCTGAGTAAATTCGCTATTGTCTAATATACGCTGTTCGCGCCAATTTTTTATGATGCCAAACATAATTTGCTATCCTTAAACCTTACGATATTGAAATAACTCAGCCTAGCATGCACTCACTTGCCACAAATATACCAATATCGTTATTAAGAAAACTTTATGGCATCCAACTGTACTCCAACTACACGAAGTGCCATCGTCTTCCAATCTAGCTCCAGTTCATCGGCGAACACCACATGGTGACTGATACTGACGTACCCATGTACGATTGCCCAGATATCTAACGCTATTTGCCGACGTTGCGTCACGCTAGCCTCTTCTGATAAATAAGAACCTGCCACCCGAACCAACTTTGAAAACGCGCTATCTCTTGCTGCAATAGCCTCGATTGAGGGCTGATATCCTGCATCAGATTCCCCAAAAATCAGCCGATAATGCGCTTCATATTTCTCGCCTACATTGAGATACCCTAGGCACGCCTCTAGCACTTGCTCTTTGTTTGCTCTACCCTCTGGAATGACATCCATAGCTTCACGGACTAGGTTAAATCCTTCTATGTACAGCGCATCTAGTATGCCTTGCTTACCTTGGAAATGACTGTATATACCGATAGTGGACAGTCCTGCCCGCTTAGATATAGCGCGTACACTCAAGGCATCCCCACCTCCTTCTAAAAAAAGCTCAGATGCGGCGTTTAGTATTTTGGTTCTGGCATCCATTAGATTCTCACTATGTCTTGACAATTATAACAGCGTTATTCTATTATATAACACTGTTATGCACAAACAATTATGAATTGATTGTATTGATATAAACTCAACTTAAGAGTAAGGACGCTATGAGTATTCAACAGCTAGAAACGGATTATCTAATCATTGGTAGTGGCGCGGTGGGCATGGCTTTTGCCGATGTGCTGCTCACAGAAACAGATGCTAATATTATTATCGTCGATAAACATCATAAGCCAGGTGGTCATTGGAACGATGCCTATTCGTTTGTCACCTTACATCAGCCGTCGTCTTTTTATGGCGTTAGCTCACGTGAGCTTTGCGGCGGTATGATTGATAAAATTGGTTTAAATAAAGGCTTATCTGAGCTGGCGTCAGGCTCAGAAGTCATGGCGTACTTTGATAAAGTCATGAAGCACACGTTTTTACCAAGTGGCCGCGTGAAATACTTCCCGATGTGTGAGTACAAAGGCGACGGCAAGTTTTCATCATTGCTGTCTGATACCAGCTATGAGGTTAAGGTCAATAAGAAAATCATTGATGGTACTTATTTTAAAACTTCAGTACCAGCAACCCATACCCCAAACTTTGAGATTGCTGAAGATGTTAAGTTTGGCCCATTAAATGACTTGCCGAGTTTAACCAAACCCCGTGATGGTTACGTCATTATAGGCGGCGGAAAAACGGGTATAGATGCGGTTTTATGGCTACTAGAGAATCAAATTGACCCAGACAATATCACGTGGATTATGCCAAGAGATGCTTGGCTGATCGATCGTAAAAACACCCAACCCTCTCGTGATTTTTTCACCCATACTATTGGAGCACAGGCTACTCAAGCAGAAGCGATTGCTGAAGCTAAAAACATCGAAGACCTTTTTGACCGTTTAGAAAAAGGTGGCGTATTAATGCGTATTGATCCAAATGTACGCCCGCAAATGTTCCATGGCGCTACCATTAGCAGTGAAGAGCTCAAGCAGTTACGCCGTGTTAAAAACATTGTGCGCAAAGGGCGCGTGACTCGCTTAGATACTGACAAGATTTACTTTGGTGAGGACAGCATTTCTACCACTCCCAACACCATGCATATCGACTGCTCTGCACGGGCAGTACCAGTGACAGAGACGTACGATGTATTCAAAGGTGATACCGTGGTGGTGCAAACCGTACGTACCTATCAGCCTGTGTTCAGTGCCGCATTCATCGCCCATATCGAGGCTAATTACGATGATGAAACTATCAAAAACGAGTTGTGCCAAGTGGTACCGATCCCAAATCATGATACGGACTTTTTAGTTGGCCTTGTTAAACAAATGCAGAATCAGATGCGTTGGTCAAAAGAGCCTGCGCTACGTGAATGGATGATTAATAATCGCTTAGATGGCTTCACCAAATTGGTACGAGCCAGCGAAGACACGCCACCTGAAGAGTTAGCCATCCTTAAGCGTCTAAAAAAAGCAGGACCAAAAGCCGCTGCAAACATGCCCAAGCTCATGGGTGAAATCATGCAAATTACGGCAGCGCGTCAAGCCAAAACTGCTAATGCTTAATCCGATAACTATAAAATAAAAAAGGAAATAATCATGCAAGAGTTTCAGACCAATAAAGCAAACCTAACCCAAGCTCGCCTGCAAGAGTCGCCTATACACACTCTGAGCGATGGCGAAGTACGTGTCAAAGTCGATCGCTTTGCTTTTACTGCAAATAATATTACTTATGCAGTCATGGGTGACCAATTACGCTATTGGCAGTTTTTCCCGCCAAATGGCGACGAGCCCGAAAAATGGGGTATTATTCCAGTCTGGGGATTTGGTGATGTGATCGAATCAAATAGCGATGCACTACCGGTTGGTGAGCGCTTATTCGGTTACTTCCCGCCCGCCAATGAGTTAATCATAAAACCCAAGCGAGTCACCCAAACCAGCTTGCTAGATGGCAGTGCCCATCGTGCTGAGCTACCACCCGGTTATAACCTATACCAGCGTGTTAATCATGAACGAGGCTATGATCGCGCCCATGACGATCAGCGCATGCTGTTGTTCGTATTGCACCTAACCTCATTTTGCTTACATGATCTGTTGAAGAGTAATGACTGGTTTGGTGCAGAGCAAGTGGTGATTATCAGTGCCTCTAGCAAGACCAGTACAGGTTTAGCATATGGCCTAGCTGATGATAGAGACGCACCACACGTTATCGGTCTCACTTCAAACCGTCATATAGATTTTGTTAAGTCAATTGACGCTTATGACAGTGTGCTTAGCTATGACACGCTAGAGCAGATTGATGCGACTAAGCCGACAGTTATTGTCGATATGTCGGCCAATACTGACGTGCTCAGCCGTCTACATAAGCACTTAGGCGATAACATGCGTTACACCAGCAATGTCGGTCTTACGCATTGGGACGAGCCACGTCATGCCGAAGGTATCATTCAAGCGCGTAGCCAGCAGTTTTTTGCGCCCAGTCATGTACAGCAACGTATGAAAGAATGGGGCCCTGAAGAGTTCAATAAACGCTCTATGCGTTACATCATGAATAGCACTGCAAAAACTAGTGCGTGGTTAAAGATTCAAGAGCTTGATGGAGTCAATGGCTTACTAGAGGTTTATAAAGATATCTGCGAAGGTAAGATAGCCGCTGATGAAGGCTTGGTAGTCGTCATGGGTGACAATGAAAAAGACTAGACTATAAACTGGCTATAAAATTTATCGACTATTTGTCATTAGAAAAATGAAAATAAAAAGTAGAGAGTCTTGCCAATAAACTCTCTGCTTTTTTGTGCTTTATACACTGACTACAGACATACACCTTACTCATAATCTTTAAGCTTAAAAGCTGTGGTTTACGCTGTAGTTTACATTGCGGTTTAATCTACCCACCCTTCGTCTTTTAGATAATCATGCAACCCTTCAGCGAACTGTCTATAGCCCGCAGCATTGGCATGAATTTTATCAGATTTCAATGCATCATCTGACAGTACAGTGGACCAGCCATCAGAATACAGAGGTATGCCTTCAGTTTCCGCAATATCTTCATACAGTGGATTATCACTTGCCTTACCAAACAAAGCACTGGTACTGAGATGCGGCTCAGCGATCAGGACAATGTCAATATTATTGGATTGTAAGGTATCTATAGTCGCGATGATATTGGCACGAGTGGTATCAGGTGCGATGCGCTGCAATACATCATTACCTCCCACACCCAGTAAGACCAAATCAGGGTTTTGCTCAGTGATCTCATTCACTCGAGTCAGTACATCTGCAGAAGTGTCACCATTGACGCCTGCATTAACGACGTTCCATTTGCTTAGCTCTGCTAGCACCGTAGGATACGCTGTTTTAGGATTTGCGCCGTAACCATAGGTTAATGAGTCGCCAAGTGCGACCACTGTGCTACCAGCGGGTAAGGCCGTCTGTGTCGGCTCGCTACTACAGCCAGTCACACTGATAGTCGCTGACAACCCTATACCTGCCAGCATTAAGAACCTACCACATAGCTTCATGTTTTCTCTCCTCCTGTTTCTATTGAGTTAAACTTATTAGAATTAGGTTCAGGTTTTTAAAAATCTATTATTTAACTCTTGTTGTATATTGCTCATTAACCGTTGTATAGTCCATACAGGAGATAGACTACCTGTTGGGCGCAGTACAAGTGCTACTCTACTTAGCATAGACAGTGTATTCATCATAAAGTATAACTTTACCAAGGATACGTGAGGTATTTATGAATAAAACAGCATCTCAAAGTCAGTCTAAAGATGGAAACCCAGACAAAGAAAAATCTGCAAATCAAAGTCAGAGTCAATCCATCAAAGTGCCCAATGACAATACTAAAAGTCCTGCGTCAACACCGAAAGAAGATACCTTAACAAAAGACACTTTAGAAAAACCTGAGCAAAAACCACGAAGTTTTGATGAACTACAGATAAATAAGGGTCAGTATCGTCCAGTGGCACAAGCTGTTGGCCATTGGCTTGATAACATCAATATGGATGCCCTCAATTATCTAAATGAACAAGCAGAAAATATCTTTTACCGTAAAGGCGTCACCTTTACCGTCTATAGCGACGCCAAAAACATCGAGCGTATGATTCCGTTTGATATCATTCCACGCATTATTGCCGCGAGCGAATGGAAACAAATAGAAGCAGGCTGTAAACAGCGTATCACGGCTCTCAATGCATTCTTACATGATATCTACCATGACCAAGCCATCATGAAGGCAGATATTGTCCCTGCCAGCTACGTCTATGCCAGTGGCTGTTATGAGCCGTGGATGATGGGTATTGAGCTCGACAAACCTATCTATTCGCACATCAGCGGTATTGATTTGATTCGAGACGAGACAGGTAAGTTTTGTGTGTTAGAGGATAACCTGCGTACCCCATCAGGCGTCTCATATATGCTTGAGAGTCGCAATATATCAGAGACATTATTAGCTGATATATTTTCTGACACCCCTATTATGGGCATCAGTGATTATCCTAACCGACTCAAAGCCTGTCTTGCTAGCTCAACATCCAAATATGATCCACAAGTCGTCATTTTAACGCCAGGTCGTTTTAACAGTGCCTATTATGAGCATGCCTTCTTAGCACATGAGATGAATGTGCCACTCGTCCATGGTTATGATTTGGTCGTTGAGGACAGCAAAGTCTATATGCAAGGCATTCGCGGTAAGGTACAAGTCGATGTGATCTACCGCCGCATTGATGATCCTTATATTGACCCGTTAGCCTTTAAATCTGACTCCATATTAGGTGTATCAGGGCTCATGAGTGCTTATCGTGCTGGTAACGTGGTAATTGTTAATGCCCCAGGTACGGGCGTGGCCGATGATAAGAGTTTATATCCTTTTGTACCAGATATGATTAAATTCTACTTGAATGAAGAGCCTATCCTACCTAATATCGAGACATACCAGTGCCGTAAGCCTGACGATCTCAAATATGTGCTTGATAATCTAGACAAGCTAGTGGTAAAAGAAACGCAAGGCTCAGGCGGCTACGGGATGCTTATTGGTCCAACGTCGACCAAAAAAGAAGTCGAAGAATATCGCCTGCGTCTGCTTGAAAACCCAGCCGGTTTTATTGCTCAACCGACTATCTCACTATCTACCAATCCTACTGCCGTAAGCGACGGTATCGCACCACGTCACATTGACTTGCGTCCCTTTATCCTCAGTCATGGTGATGGCACAGTAGATATTGTACCCGGCGGTCTAACACGAGTGGCCATGGTTGAAGGCTCTTTGGTCGTCAATTCATCACAAGGCGGCGGTATCAAAGATACTTGGATTATTGATGACAGTGATTTAGACAGCCAGCAAACCGACAAGTGTTCGCCTTTATCATCAATAGGTGTCAATGCTTCAGGACATGCGAACTACTATGATCGTGTCCAACCCTTAGAAACAGGTTATGAGAGTTTAGATGATGCGCCCATGATACTGCTACTCTCTACCGCCAGTCACTTAATATGGCTAGGCCGATATAGTGAGCGTCTGTATTACTACGACGATGTGATGAAACAACTCATCAAAGGCGATCTCAAAAAATCACAGATTAGACATTTAATCAGTCACTTAGGGTTTGCCGTTGATGGTGAAGTGTCACTGACCACCATGAAAGCACAAATGATGGCTGATTTGGAACAAAATATCATACCCAATATCGTGCAATCGATTGAGGACAATGTCCAAGAGGCCAAAGGTGTCATTGGTAAAGATACTGCTGAGTTATATAACTTGATCAAGCGCTTATCGAGTGCTGGCACGTATCGAGCGGCGACCTTGCAGCTACACGCGTGTAACGCTGCGATGAAACAAGAAAATCCGACAGTGACTTGTTTTTGGCAATTAGGGCGTCATTTTGAGCAGCTTGAGCGTGCCGTCTTGTTGGGAGAGGATTCAACGGAGATCAGTTTTGAATTTAGACACTGGATTAATGAGTTGCCAGAAAATACGCGCTGGCGTGAACTTATCCGCTTGACCAACCAAATGATTAGGTCAAAGAAATTTAGTGATTTTGCGCTGATTAGCAAAGAGTTCAATCTCATATTGCGTCAAGGTGTATAGAAGGTGTCTAGCCAAAAACCAATAACAACGGCTCATGAGACATATGGAATAAACAGAAAATAGAAAGATGCTATAAGGAAAATGCCATGAAACTTCAAATCAGTCACCAAACCAACTACTATTACGATGAGCTGGCGCAGCGCAGTGTACAGTATATACGCATGACCCCTATGCAAATGCCACACCAAACCATTCATAAATGGGATGTGATGCTCCCTAAAGTGGCGACCAACCAAAAGGACGGCTTTGGTAATGCATGGCTCACGCTCAGTCGTAACGAGGCACATAACAACTTACAAATGCAGGCGTCAGGTGTCGTTGAGATCAACACCGAAACCGAACGTTTAGAGGATATGGACCATGTCCCCTACTTGCTATTTACCGTACAAACCCCGTTGACCAAATGCTCACAAGAGATGCGAGAATTTGCAGCGCCATATCTAAAAACCCCTACTCATGACAGCCTAAAGGCGATGGCAAATGCCCTGATTATGAAAATGCCTTTTGTTAAAGACGTCACGCATGTGGGCACGACCGCTGCTGAGGCGTTTGCGACAAGTGCCGGTGTGTGCCAAGACCATACGCATGTATTTTTAGGTATCTTGCGCGATCAACAAATTCCAGCGCGTTATGTGTCTGGTTATCTGTATGACGATACCGAAAATCACATGGCCAGTCACGCATGGGCTGAGGTTTGGCTGGATGGTTACTGGTATACTTTTGATATCTCAAATCAGGCATTTACCCCAAACTCACATGTGTATGTGGCTATTGGGCGAGATTATCTAGATACAGCGCCTGTTCGCGGCGTGCGTATGGGCGGCGGTTACGAAAATCTTTACAGTTTGGTATTAGTCAAAAAGCTATCATAGCGTTTGCTATTTTTTATTACGTTTATTCATCAAGGGTATTTTATGACTTATTGTGCTGCCATTCGTCTAAAAGACGGTATGGTCTTTGCCAGTGACACGCGCACGAATGCCGGTGTTGATCACATATCGACATTCAGAAAGTTGTATCAATACGGCGTTGAGGGCGAGCGCTTTATGGTATTACAGACAGCGGGCAGCTTAGCAACATCGCAGGCAGTGTTCAACAAACTACAAAGCGACATTGACCAGCGTGCTGAGAGTAATCTCAATACAGTAGCGACGCTGTTCGATGCGGCGCAAATGGTTGGCGAATGTATGCGTGAAAAGATGAATCATGCAAAAGCAGTCGCTAATTCTAGTCGCGATGGCGCCTTTACCAGCTCGTTTATGCTTGGTGGTCAAATCAAAGGACAACCACCTGAGCTATACCTGATTTATCCTGAAGGCAATTGCATCAAAGCCACTGAAGATACGCCCTTCTTTCAGTTAGGTGAAAGCAAATACGGAAAACCTATTTTGGATCGTTCTGTCAGCTATAACACGGATGTAAGACACGCGGCACGTGCGCTGATGCTGTCATTTGATTCCACGATTCACTCAAATCTATCAGTCGGTATGCCGATAGATTTTGTACTTTATGACAATGACAGCCTAGCTCTGCCAAACGGCCGACGTATTGATGAGCGTGACGAGTACTTTAATACGATTCGTCATCAATGGTCAGATGCGTTACGTCGCACTTTGGTTGAATTGCCTAAATGTCCTGATGGTTATTGGGGATAAATAGTTCCGTATAAAATCATATTTTTGTACTAAAAAGCCCTTTGTGATAGACAAAGGGCTTTTTTATTATCAACTAATAATCAGGCAATAAAAAACCGGAATAGCGCTGAATAAACAGCCCTAATCCGGTTTTGCTTTAAAGGCCTTGAATGCCATCATAATGATGTCACACTCAATTGTTGTGTAATCTACCTCATGACCTGGTACATGGAAGACTCACTGGACTGCACCTAGATAAAGGCCCTAGTGCATTAGCTCAATCACGATTGCGTGATTGCGCCAGCGAGCTAATGACACTAGGGCCTTTATCTAGGTATTAGCAGGACTGAAACAGTCTTCCTTGGGTAAAATGTAATGGCTTGACTCGTGGACGACGCAACGTCGCCCCTCACCGTAAACGGTGAAACGCTAAATCTCACAACTCGTTAAGTTTGCCTCATAATAGTTGTTATTGTCAATATATAATTGCAAATAAAATTATGCGCGACGCTATATGTCGCAGCCCATATATTTCCTTACAAAAGTCCTTGATATTTTCTGTGAAACGCGCTTTTATGGTGCTACAAAATTACGCGCACTGACAAAATAAAAATTAAGGCAAATTTCTATGAGTCTGTCATTTTCACAAATCCAGCAAGCTTGGCAAGTCCAAGATCCAAGTTTGGTCGATAAATTATGTACATTGGCAACTCAAGCTGATGCGATTCCCGAGACGCCCATCCCTGAGCATGAGCTTACTTTTGATCGGTTTTTAGATAAGATATTTAGTCATCAGTTTCGGGAGCAACACCCCGAAGTACAGTTTGCAGAGCGCGTGGCAATGATTACCAAACTGGAAGCAAACGAAGGCGTTTACCCTCTCCCAGATCGCTACAAAATCCACATAATACTGACCGCACTGTGGGAAGATGGCAGCGCGTATTCTAGAACTATTTTAAAACAAGCCATTACGGCTTTGCCAGTCAGCTACGGTGTGTGGAAGGGTTTAAAGCGTATTTATAAGCAAGCTGAATTTTCTCAAGATTATGAGATATTTGGACAAATAGCTGCCAAAATTGATTTACAGCGTTTCAATCAGACCACCAACTCTGCGGTCAGTCTCGCCACCAAAACCTATATGAGCCTTAGAGCATGGCGTTATCTGCGCCAGTTGGGACAGCAAATTCCAATTGGCTACATTGATGCCACCGTCTCTGTACTCGCCAGCTATGAAGAAACTATGACGGCAGGCAGCCTTGAACAAACGAACAGCTGGGTGCTCAATCACATCTGCTTCCATAACAGCCTTGATTATGGCGTCAATCGATTCAGCAGTCGCTCACCTCGCAAGCTCTTTGATGCCAAAGGTCGCGCGTTCGCTGAGGCATGGCAACGAGACCCTGAACCACTTATCCAGCTATTGGCTATCGCCAAAAATGAGGCTGTCAGACAGTTCGCAACCGATAGCCTAAAACACGACTTTAAGACCCAATTACGTGATGTGAGTGGTGAGACGCTACAATATTTATCTGCCGGACAAGCGCACAGCAAAGCACGTGATGAGATGATTGTTTGGCTATTAGAAAATTCACCTCATTTTGAGAAGTCTAAATTTCAGACATTGGGCTTGCATCAAGTCGTACTGCAGCTACTCCATTCACACTATCCTGCCGCCTATCAGTATGCGATTGGCTATGCCAAAAGCTATGCCCAAGACTTATCGCTCACTGAGCTGATGCTACTGGCCATGTCAGATTATGAGCCTGTTAGAGCATTTGCCATCAACAATATCTTAAGTCGTGACCCTGTTTCTGATATCGGTGTCAACGGTTGGGGTCAGCTGTTAGACACAGAGCATCACTATCAAACCGCGAGCAAACAACTTAGCAAACACTTTACAAGGCGCGATTTGACCCCTGAATGGTTTTTTGAACGATTGACTAGCGGCAGAACACACAGCGTAAAATTTGCGATAAAAAAACTGCCTGAGCTCTATAGTGCCAAAGAGCTAGGGACTGAATACTTTATTCGCATTGCCCAGCAGTTAGATATACCAGAAGTACACGACTTCTCTGCTAATAACGACAGCGACTGTATGGACTTTGCGTTGGAGCAGCTCGGACGTTTGGATTTGAGCCAAGTAAACGCTGACGTGTGGCAAATACTGCTATTACATCCACTGTCGCAACCCATTATTACTGATTGGTTTGATGAAGATGTACTATCAGCCGCGACGCTTGATATGAGCTATTGGCATGCGCTTGCCTATGAGCCTGATTGGCAATTGAGTGAATATATTGAACAATTAAAATCTGCTGAGACTCCTATTAAAAACTGGCAAAAGCACTTGGCCTTTGATGAGTACTTATCAGAAAACGTAAGGGATTGGCTGTCTGATGTGCGCCGGTTTGCGCCGATAGATTTAGGTTTCGACTGGCTTATGAATCTTGCGCATATCGAACAAGCACTCTATCGTGAATTTGCGATTGAACGCATTAACAAAGGGTTCTTGCCTGCCGACTTTATCGCTTATCTCGACAGCAATGAAGGCGCCTCTACTGACAACGCTTCCAGTAATGGCACTGACAATAAAGACTCAAATAGCGATGCTGCTACTGAAGTAGATTTAACTGGCCAACGCTATTTATTCACAGGCAAGATGCAAAGCATGACTCGTGGCGAGGCCGAAAAAGTTGTGAAAGCGGCTAATGGTGCCATTAGCGGCGCTGTCAACGGCAAGTTAGATTACTTGGTCATCGGTGATGATGGTTCACCGTTATACGGTAATGGCCGTAAAGGTAGCAAGCAAGTTAAAGCCGAAAGCTTAATCGCCGATGGTGCTGCCCTAAAGATTATTTCCGAAACCGCCTTTTTACAGATGCTAAGTGGGCAATCGAGAGAGGTATCTGAAGACGATACTTTTGCAGGTGCCAACGCACTGTGGCATATGGCAACAGATGACGCTACTGCACCTATCAGTGAGCTTGCGATCAGCTACCTCAGTCATCATCATGAACAGATCTGCATGGCACTGACAGACAGACCTGTCGATCCCGATGCGATTATCCCTTCTTCATTCTTTGATGCGGAGCGCGTCATTCCTTTATTGCAACACCGTAACAGCCAGTTGCGAGAATTTGGCTTATTACTGAGTGAGTATGAGATGGCGACGTGGCAACCAACGCCAGCCCTATGGCTGATGATGGCAGAATCTCCCTATACTGAGGTCACGCAACTGCTGAAGCGAGCGCTATTGGATAGTCCATCCGTTGCCAATCGACGTTACCACGTTCAGTCAGCACAATTAAATGCTGGCATGTTGAATGCTTTGATTGAAAGCAAAGCGCGAGTCGCTCGCCAAATCGGTATCACCCTACTACAGCGTCACGCCAATTTCCAAGATGTGCAGTCTATATATCGATTGACCCAAAGCACAGACCGAGAAGTACGTTATGCTGCCGTGACCATGCTATGGAAACACTACAAGGCGCGTCACGTATCCCCAAACTGGCAACCAACCAGTAGCGATAGTAAAGATAAAGATGCTGTACGAGACAAAGACAGCCGCGCACAACCAGTCATAACAGAGCAGTCAGATAAACGTTTGGCAAGCTTGCCTGCAGAGGTCGATCAGCTACTAATGCTACTACGTCGTGGTCTCTTTGAGCTACCACCTGGTCGTCTAGGCGGTTCGCAAGAGCCCAATGTTAGTGACAGCAGTAAGCATAAGCAACAACGTTATTCAGATAAAAACTCAGCATCACCACAGTCATCAGATACATCTGAGTCAGATAGCAATATCACGCTAAAACCTATATCCGCGAGTCGTGCCAAATTGGCGTTGATTGAAACGTTTCGTGATGTGGCGTTGGCTGACAGCACCTTTGCAGCGCTCATCATGCCCACACTGTTCACCTTTACGCACTCGGCAGGCAAGATGGAGCGTCATGCGTGTTTGGTTGCTGTCACACGGTTATTGCATCGCTATCCTGAGCTATCTAAAAACCTGCAGCCAGTGGCATCGGCTTAACGGCTTTGGCCGACATAGATAAATATATACTTTAAAAAATATGACGTCACCTCAACTGAGATAACACCATGAAAACAATAACACTCCCCTATTGGGGTCAAATTATTGGCTTAGTCAGTAAGGCCAACAGTACTCAAGCGGCAACTCAAAAGACAACCAAGCAAGATGGGCGCAGTCTTTTTATTACTCGCCAGCAGCAAGCAGCTGCCACGGTCTTATACGTCCTTGATCAACAAGGTGAGCAATTTAGCTTATCGACAACAGCGCTGCCTTGTGCGATGCAAGCCATCACCAAAATAGATGACAGCGCTATTATTATGATTGGTGATGATGGTCATCTTTATCAAACGGATTGGCAAGCCAAGAAAGTTAAGAAGACCAGTGCTCAATCCTTACTCGATGCACCTGACGATAACAACAGTGCTATAGGCCGTGCTGTAGCCATGGCACCACTACAAGATGCATTGGCTATCCTATATCCGAAACACATCGTGGTATGGCCTTATCAGGACAGTCAAGCCAGCAATACTGTCATTATTGAGCCTTACTCGTCTTCTATAGCAACATCAAGTAAAGAATCCGCATTAACAGCGCTAGCAACCTCAAGTGATGGCTCGTGGTTAGTCGTGGCAGATAAAACGGGAGATGTTAGTAGCTATCAATGGGTATCAGATAAAGCTCAGCTCACTCTAAGTAGCCGCAAACAGCTCCACCAAGGTAAAGTAAAGGCGATTTGTTTTGAGCCAGTTGGGCAGTACTTCTTCTCAGCAGGCGTAGATAAGTGCTTGTACCGTACCCATGTCCAAGGCGATCTGCATCCTGTTGATAGAGCCAAGTCTAGCCAACACAGTGAAATGATCACGGCGCTTTGTGTCTCAGACACTCGGCTATTCACTGCTGCCGATGACAAAAGTGTTAAATCATGGGCATTTGATAAAGGTCAACCAAATAGCTGTAAAGAGGATCTGACCAAGGCTCGACAGATCGTCTTATCTTCTTACGCTGAACAACCAACGCTCATCGTAGTCAGTGCCGATCAAAGCTTACGTTTTATACCTATTGACCATACTCAAAGTACGTCACAGAATAGCACGTCAAAAAATAGCAAGCTATTGCCAGTCACTTATATCATCAAAGACGGCTATCAGAGAATCAGCCAATTACTGACAGATGCCTCAAACAATAACGATGTGTCGTTTAAAGAAGGCTTGGCGCTGCTACAGGCGCAAGCAGATAACCAAACATTAGAGCTGGTTAAAAAATTACTTGCTGATAGCGACACGCTCACGGCTAACCAAGCATTGCAATTGGTACAGTGGGTTGCTACTACTAATCTTGATAAAACTGCACAGGTTTTAGAGCAGCAACTAAGCTCGGCGCACAGTGCAAAAGTACGTCTTGCTGCTTTTCATGCCTTAGCCGACCGCGCAAGTACGGCGAAGCGTCCATTGCATTATTTAGAAGAAGCCTTTAAAAACCGTTACTACGAAGAAGTGGTGGCTTCTGCGTTACAAGGTTACCTAAAGGTCGCGATGAAGGATGCCACAAGCCAGCGCCGCATCTTGCCTATTTTAAGAGACGCGTTGTCACACAGTTTTGCGAATATTCGTAAGCAAGCATTGGCCTCACTTGAGACACTGTTGCCAGAGAATAGTCCGCAAGCAGATTTGATGGCATTAGACTGCAATCAATCAGACATTGTTCAATCAGGGTTAATTCGTCTGTATCAGCGCGGCATGCTAAACCATCTTGAAGTCTCGCGTCAGTTGATGCTGCTACAGAACCATCGTAATACAGAGATTAGGCAAACGGCGTTTTACGTCTCATTGCTGTCTCAGCCTAAGTTGATAGAGGCGTTGAAGCAGCAAGGTGACACACAAACATTGCGTACCCTGTCTGATTTTGATGACTTTCGCTTACTGCGCGGCACGCTACTAGATAATGCTAGCAGCACAGCGGCAAATGACAAGAGTGTTAAACAATCAGAATCCGATGAGGCGATTCGTTTAACCTTATCTACGCAAGACTTTATCTTGCAAGCAAATAGTACTCAAGCATCTAAGAGTAAGGCTAAAACGGCCAAATCCAAGAAGCCTGCTGCTGAATCTATAAATCTAAGCAATGACACGTTAGAGCCCTTATTACAAAGCTTAAACAATAGTCACGAAGATATCAGTTTCCGAGCGGCTTATGCGCTGGCTTGCCTACAAGACAAACGTGCGTTTGGTACTCTGATTAGTCTGATGAGCCATGAAGACAGTGCCATCATCCGTGCTGGTGTCGCCACTGCGCTTGGTCATTTAAATATAGAAGATGCCAAAGCAGTCCTACCAACATTACTAGACGATAAGGACGTAGGCGTGCGTCAAGTGGCTATGCAAGCCTATGGTAAGTTGGCAGACAATGCATTGTCTTGGGCAGCGACGGGTTTTGCTTCTAAACATCAAGACATTCATGAGCAGTCTTTAGCACTGTTTTTAAAGCATGTTGCAGCAGATAGCTCAAATAGTGGTAATAGCAGTGACAAAAGCGCTCAGATGTCGTCAGAGATGACAGACATACTGCTGCAAGCGTTAAACAACCCTTTTACCAGCATTCGGTTAGAAGTGGTTAAAGTTCTATTAAACCGCCAATTTAAGCAGTCATCTGACAATTTTTCTAAAAACACTTCTGACAGTGCTATCGTTGACATCATCGAATTATTGCAGCAAAGCCTCTTTGAAGATGTGCATCAAGTTGCGATAGAAGAATGGCAACGACTGTTGCTAGCGATGAACTCAAAACATAAAATAAATAAAGCCAATAACACTGAAGAAACGAATCACCAAAAGACCAATCAAGCCGTCTTAACCTTGTTTTTTGCAGATACGTTTGCCGCTATCCGTAAGCAAGCCTTTGACATCGCACTCAAGAAAAACAAGCATTTAGGGTTTGCTGACGTCATGTTAAATGCGCTTGCCAGCCCTTATACTGATACTAAGCAACTGGCCCTTACGACAGTGCAAGCCAGAGCGAATACGACTCAGCTGACACAACTGATGCCAGCTCTAGTGGCTATGTTGGCTGATGACAGTATTGAGCTACGTAAACAAGCCTTGACGGTTGCTTTGGCGCTGACAGACTTACAGTCTACTATTTTAGCGGATCACAGTAGCCTAGATGATAGTAGCGCCGATGATCAACCGAATCATCACGAAGCATTGATTACCGCAGCCCTCAACAGCCCTTATCCTGATATTCAGCTAACAGTCGCTAAACTACTGGCCAGTCAATCACGCCTATATGCTGACGAAGAACAGGCACAGCGGAGTGATGAACAAGCGTATCAAGTCTTTAAGCACTACTTAGAGTTGCCTATGCCCTCTCAAGGTAAGAAAAGTGATAGCTATACTCAGTGGCACAGTCATGTTAGCCAAGCACTGTCTGGCTTGTCTAAACTGGCATATCCATCGAAGTATGATGCGCTAGGTTGGTATGCTAAATATCTACACCACCCTGATGCTGATTTTAAACCTCTTGCACCAAAGATTACGCAGATAGTTTCTTTTGAGGACATTGTTCTACTGGTGAAATGGCAAAAAGATGAGCGTGCCATTATCAGTCAATCAGCCAGTTTGTGTTTGGCTATTTTGGGTGATGCTCGCGGGCAGTATTTCCTTACTCATGACATAAGAGACGAAACAGACAATCTAAGTACGCTTGTTACACCGATGACGCCTACGCATTGGCTACAAGCGCAGCACGGTTTAGGTATTACACATGCACGGCAATTACAGCCTTTGTTTGAGTCAGAGTCCTATGCAGTGGCAGCCAGACTGTTATTGATATTTAATGACTTACAAGGTGACTGGCAAGATAGCCTGCAAGCTCCTGAAACGACCGCTACTAGCACTGTCAGGCCCAATCGACTGATAGAAGCATTAAGCTTTGCTGATAATGACACGGCAGTAGTCTACGCCAACATACTCGCTCGTTACCCAAATGACGTACAACACCCTAATAACCAGCAAGCACTATCGTCAGCGTGGCAGTACCTAAGTGATTACTTGTCACGTCAATTAAGCAGTGTTTTATCTTCTCACTCTGAAGTCATCACAATGATGGCAGATGCCATGCCAAACACGGTAGATAAAGGTGCTGTTAAAGGACAGACGAATAATACGGCCTCTATCCGAGCAAGTATCCTGACAACCGTCAGTACCGAAAACTTACAACAGCTCGCCAACCTCAGTCGACATCAGCAGCCATTGGTACGCGCGCAAGCCATTAGTGTCATTTGTAACTTATCTGAATTACTCGCTCATGACTATTATGACGATGAGGACGATGTTTTTGATACATTACAAAAATGGCAACGCAGTTTGCAGACATTGTTAAGTGCGCACCCAGTTACAGCCACCGTTAATATGGCAGGCAATGAACAAACAGTCGATAGCTCTTCTACTGATAAGCAAGACAGTTCTGAGGTGCATTATCCATACCAGTCTCTTGCCTTTGGCGCTTGGATTGGCGTCATACGCGCAGGCGATGATTATTATGCGAATAGCAGCACCACAGACCAAGCCGTTCGAGGGCTAATGTGGCTTGCTGCTCAATCATCGCAGCTTAACACCAATAACAACACTAATAACAATGAGGACTGGCGAGATAGTACCAGTCGCGTGTTGTTGCCACTACTGAATCACAGTAGTTTTGACACTCGTGAGTTGGCTTGGTCATGCTTGTATAAGCTAAACATGCCTGCCAAAAAGCTGGCTGACTATGCCATGAGCACGCCCTACCGTGATATGGTCAAACGCGGCTTGGATCTATTGCTAAATACCGCAAATAACAATGCCGTACAGCAGCAAAGCAAACCATCGGATACAGCTACTGTCAGTAGTAGCGCTGATCAACAACTCATTGATTTGTTAAAAACCAATAATCACACCTTAGCAGAAGAGACCTATCAGCTGTTAAAAGGCCGACTAGGCCATCTGCCAGCCAGCTTGCTTGGGCTACAGACTTATTGTCAGTCGTTACTGCCTCAGATCGTTGCTGAATGGAAACAAGTCATCGTCACGCCCTTTGCAAACAGTCAATCGCCGTCAGTGCAGCGCCAAGACAAACTGACGTTTTTGCTGCATGCTGTGAAGAGTGATGATTGGAATGCAAAATATCAAGCACTGAGTCAACTGGTTGAGTTTTATGACGTACTCTTTGCGGACAGCACACTATTTGATGACTTGTTTGATTTTGCTGAAGACGCTCAGTCCAGTAATGAGAGATATCGTAGCTGGAAATTACTTACTGAGGCACTCACGTCGTACCAATTCATCAATAAGAACACTTTAGAGGGTCATTTAAAGAGTAGCTTTAATATTGCGACTGCTGAACAGGTCGCCAATGAGGCTCACTTACGATTATTAGCCTTACTTGATGATCCACATATCAACAAACCTAAGCAGTTTATTTATTGGGATATCGCTGACCTACGTAACACGAATCTCGTGGCGCCATTACTACAGCGTTTAGAAAGTCTGTTTGAGCACACGCCGCAAAAAAATAAAGAAGAGCGTAAATATTTATTTGATACTTTGGTGAAAATCAGTGGTTACGATCAAAAAATTGAGGATTATTTGGACGAACGTGAAGACACGCGCTGGTTACAACGTCAGCACCCTAGAGACTCGCAAGTCTTGCTGTCACTGTTTGCTACGCTTATGAATCATAGTGATTATGCGCTTGCCGCACAGCTATTACCGTCACTGGCATGGGTACAATCGGGCGACAGCGATTTATCCTCGCGCATTGATACTGCTTTAGCGCTAGCCTATGAGCAGATGCCAGCCAACCATACCTTTAAGTTGGTCGAGGCACTGGCATATCGAGCCAAAAGACGACATAGCAGCATTGCCTCATTACAAAATGCCCTGCGTAATAAAGACGCTGATGTGCAATTTGCGGCGGCTGAAGGACTCGCTAAATGCGGTCATGCTGATGGGGTCAATATCTTGATGGCCACTATCGATTATAACCCTGATGCTGAGTTCCGCAGCTGCAGTGTGTTAGCCATCGGCGAGCTACTAGGCAGCAATAACAATCAAAATGCTGACTCGCCTAATGCTAGCTCGCCTGCGGACAACGCTGATAAAAACTTACAGGTTCATACCTTATACAAAGCCTATGATAAGTTAATCAAACTGGCCGAGGACGACGAGCACTACTTACAAGACGTGGCCAGTGAAGCCTTAGGTCGCCTTGCACAAGGTGGTGACTTTGAGCATAGTCCGCATATTTTTGAGCTATTAAAATCGCACTTGTCAGACCCTGCAGTCCATTTCACCAATCCCGCCATTGTCCATTGGTTAAATGGACTGCGCTGGCTCAACACAACACCTGCTTGGGAACAAATCCGCAGCTATATCCGCACTCATATCGATAAAGCCATATTCTTCCGTCCACAAAGGCATGCGGTATGGCTACTGCAGATGAATGATAACGATGCCAATAAAGCATTAATTTTAGATATCTTAAAGCAAAACAACCTAGATCGTGCTGTGCTCATGGTGGCTTATACTGCGGCACAGAAAACCTGGGGCAGTCTCGCGTCGCAGATTTATCCTTATGATTGGGCAGCCATCCAAAGCCATAATGATAACTTTGTAGAAGAGACGGAGCGTTTGAGCCTAAAGCGTATTATTGATAATAGCAGCATCGATGAGCTGGCAACATTCATCACGCAGCATGGTGAGCACTTGCCAGCCGATACCCTGATGGCACTGCAAAATGCCATTATGGCCAAGCAAGATATGCCAACATCACAGCTTACCGCGTTGATTACCAGTAGTAATCCCCTGACACAGCATATTGGACTGTGCTATCTGACCCAATATCCGACCAACTATCTAGACAAAGAAATGGTTGCGACGTTGCAGCAGCGTTTTGACACTGCAAGCGAGCAATGGCACACGCTTATCGATACCATCAACCGCAGTCCGACTACTATCAGCAACAACCAGTGGATTTATATGGTTGAGCAAGTGGGTACCACCATCTCGCAACTGGTTTGGCTAATCATGCGTCATATAGCCATTACAACAGCCAAAGGTACTATTGATAAAGCGACTACTAAGCAAATCGCGGCAATGCTTGATTGGCTCAATGATTCTCGTCAACCATTGACCATCACTTCTATTCCACTGCTCTCTACGACTGTTAGCGGTTGGTGGCAGCAAGCGCTGTTAGCATTGCTAGCTAGACCTGTCGCTGACGATAAGATGTTATCAAATATAGTGCCAACATTGAGCAGCGTATCAACTACGGTTCAATCGCCGCTCAATTATGACAACCAAACCTTGCTATCAACGCTCCTAACTCGTATTGAACAAAGCGGTACATCTACCCAAAAATCCATAATAACGGTAGTAAAGAATGCGCTGAAACATAAGGGCTCGTCTACCGAGATACCAATCAATCAACAGCTGCTACAGTGGATCAGAGCAAAAGACGCTGACGCACTTTATCATTGTGCAAGCAATGACAACATGGAGATGACAATTCGCATCCGTGCCATCGAAGCGCTTGGACAGCTACATGATTCAAATATTGGACAATGGCTGACGACGCTCATGGCACATGAAAATTCAGACATTCAGAAGCTTGCTTATAAAGTACTACGCCGCTGGCAGCGTGCCATGATACGAGCACAGCAAAAGCGTCCGTTGGTATATAGTCAGGATAGCAGTCAAAAAAGCAATCAGGGTGAAGGAGACAGTCAATGACTATAGACAATCAATTAGACCAAGCATCAGAAACAGAGTCAGAAGTAGTAGCAAACACTGATGGCTTGATGATGCAGTTGGACTACGCCGCACCTAGCCAAATCAGTCAAGTTAACGAATCGTCAGATTCATTGTCGGAGGCGCAAACAACCGAACACACTCAGCATGTGGCACTATTTGCTCAGCTGAATCGATCGGAGGTTAACTTCCACGGTAAGGTAAAGTCTCCCCTTGTCTTTCGTGACAGTTTGCTAGCGCTGTTTGATGTGGTGAGTAGTGATTATCGCTATGTACCAAAAGACCGCTCAGCGTACACGGTATTTATGCAGATGCGCCGTGCCAGCAGCAATAAAAACCTGTTTACTGCGCAGCGTGATTACTTCACATGGCTGTTCGATAATGACCCACTCGCCTTTTGTATTTTGGACCCAATTATTCAGGTGCACGAGCAAGGTGTTAGCTTTGAGGTATTTAGCCGTGATGAAGGCTGTTACGCCCAACTGACATTGACCAATGAGATTTTTGAGCAAAGTGCTAAACCTACCCTTGGCACAACAAGCATTGATTACAGTGCGGCGTTGTTCAACGGTATTGAAAAAATACGCGATCATCAACAAACGGTATTAGACATTGGTCATGAAGCGGTCGGTTTACAGTTAATTGAAACTATGCCAGAGACCGCTGAAGCAGATACTGATAGTACAGTGGCCACGCCCACCGTAAAAAAACAGATTATAGAAAAACGTATCAACGTGCCCAAAAGCTGGATCAGAGCACTGCTACAAGTACAGTCTGCAGGTCAATTGCCACAAGACACCATTCATCTCGATCCAATTGCACTGTATAACGTGCTATTTGAGCTGCGTATGCATGCTGATATCAAAGGCAAACGCCGTGGATTGTTGATTGAGCTTAGACCTCAGCAGCTGCCGGTGATTATATTAGAGCCTTTTGATATTACTGTCACCAGCCAAGTCAGCCAACAGCAAAAGCCCTATCAAGGTCAACAAGCAAAGCTCATTCGCTTATGGGGTCGCCGTCGTCTCAGCCTATTAAAACGTCTGTTGCCACATACTGATAGCGTTTCGGTGTCGCTACTGGGTCAAGGCATGCCAAGCTATTGGACACTAAAAGGTAAAGGCTTTCATTTCACCTTTGCTATGACAGGCTTTAGCCAAGCCAACTGGTCACAGTCATTGAACTTTGACTTGTTACTACCCAAGCGCCCACAGCATAATACATTAGCTGCTATTGAAGGGTTATCAGGCAGTAATAGTAACGACGACGATAATGGCTTGTCCGTATTGATTAAAACACTGGCAAATACTCCTAGTACAATAGAAGATTTGGTAAAGTCGCTATCAGCAGATGCTTCATTAACGTCTGTGCCTGTTTCTCGCCAACAAATCCAGCAATGGTTACTGTCAGGTACTCAGCAAGGCTTAATTCGCTATGAGATGGCGACGCAGTTGTATCACTACAGACCTTTGACCCAAGTGCCGCTTGATATGGCACAGTTTGCTTACCACAATGAGGCAGAAAAGCAGGCTTTTGATTTGATGAGCCGTACGGATGCCATGCAGAAATTCTCTATTGAGACTGTTGCCGTCAAAGGTATTACCATTCGTGCAGATATTCATGTCGAAGAAGACAGACGTACTTACCACAGCCAGCTGCAATTAGGCGATGAAGGGCTAGTTACCAAGGCGGAATGTAGCTGCCCGCAGTACTTGCAACATCGTCTCACTCATGGTGTGTGCGCGCATCTTATCGCATTAAGGCTCAGTTATAACAATTACGACAGTAACACCGCTAAAAATGACAGCTGGCATGACACCCGCATATTGAGTCAGCGTGTGCCTGTTCGTCACTCTATTCGCCATTCCACTAACGCTGCCACTCAGTATAAAAACGAGGCAATCACAGCACCTTCAGATTTGGTGATGGACTTATCTGCGTTGTCACAGTCATCAGAACCATCATTAGATAATAAGACAGACGGTATCAAAGACAAAGCGATTGCCACAACAGACGAGACTTGTATCACTTATATCTATCTGACTATCGCACATAAAAAAATAACGATTGAGCAGACCACGGGTGATGACAGCACACATCAGCACTTTGTATTTAACCAACCTGCTCAAGCCAAAGCCGCATTTTTACAACATATTGCCAGATTTGAAGCCAAACGCTTTATCGAAAACCAAGGGATGTAAGGTATGACCACACACACAGCCAACAATAACGATTACATCAGCCCCGAGCCAGCACCTACTCCTTTTGAGCGTCAGTGGCAGCAACTATGGCAAGATATTGAGCTGGCGGGCGGACGTTACCAATATGTTCAGCAGCAGCTAGTCAGTCAAGGCTTTATGGTCGAGCGTCAACCTGTCGATAACATGAGCCCAAAAGAACGGGATCGCTATAAAAAAGCTTTGAAAAAAGAGGCGGCTGAAGAAAAAAGTCTCAAAAAAGCTGCTTGGCAAGCATACAAAGCGCATCACATGGTTTATCTTGGCCGTCATGTATATTGGACGGACGATACCAGTACCGATAAGTGGGATATCAAAGACGCGGCCAATCGGCTGATTGAAAATAAACTGCCACTGCTGCGTAAACATAATGAGCTGGCAGAAGCGGTTAACCTTACCATCCCGCAGTTAAAAGGATTGTGCTATCAAAGAGAGGTTGCCACCAATCTGTCTTATTCGCATTTTACTATTGCCAAACGCAATGGCACAGCGCGTCAAATATGGTCGCCGATACCACGTTTGAAGTTTGTACAGCGCTGGATTTTGCACAATATTTTGAATAACTTAACGACACATGGTGCCGCCCATGGCTTTGTGCGTGGCAAATCCATCGTGACCAATGCAGCCGTACACAGCAACAGTGAGCTGCTTATTAAACTGGATGTCAAAGACTTCTTTCCTAGCGTGAGCTGGCGCCGTGTCAAAGGGGTCTTTCGTCATGCTGGCTACCCAGAGCAAATTTCGACATTACTGGCATTACTCTGTACGGAGTCGCCTAGGCAAGTGGTACAGCAAGATGGCATCACCTATTATGTGGCATTGGGCGATAGAGCCTTGCCACAAGGTGCACCTACCAGTCCTGCATTAACGAACATCGTTTGCTTAAATCTAGACCGCCGCTTGACAGGGTTGGCAGAAAAGTTGGGGCTACGTTATAGCCGTTACGCCGATGACTTGACATTCAGTGTTCCCGCTATTGAAGACACCAAACCCAAATCGAAGGCTAAAACAACGATTAAAGCCATGACCAGCACCGCAAAAAAACAAGCCGATACGCAGCACAATAAGCTAATCGGGCAACTGCTCGGCTCAGTCCATAAGATATTACGTGAAGAAGGTTTTGCATTAAATAATGATAAGACACGTGTGATTCGTAAAGGCAATCAGCATAACGTTACTGGTATGGTGGTCAATGGTAGCGGCGTGCCAAGGGTATCTCGTCAGATTAAACGCATGTTACGAGCAGCCGTTCATAACTTAGAGTCAGGCGGCACATTACGCGCTGATGAGACTTTAAATACGTTGTCAGGATATGCCGCTTGGATAGCCTCGGCAGAGCCAGAGTTAGGACATAGTTATCTAGATAGAATCGAGCATTTACACGTGCAGCAAGAGACACCTGCATAGATATTTATTTACACTTATAAAAAAATGAGTATTAGAAAAATTCCATTTCTAATACTCATTTTTACATCAGTAACATGTACTGATGTAAATATACTGCCATTACATCAATAAAAACGGTGCAGTACGGCTGTCTTTTGACTGGGCAACGTCATGTGGTGTACCTTGAGCGACGATTACCCCGCCCGCATCCCCTGCCTCTGGTCCGATGTCAATGATCCAATCGCTATTGCTAGCCACTTGCATGTCATGTTCAACCATGATGACAGTATTGCCCGCATCGACTAGACCATTTAACTGCGTCATAAGCATAGACACGTCAGCAGGGTGTAGACCTGTGGTTGGCTCATCCAATATGTATAGTGTGTCGCCTCGCTGCGTGCGTTGCAGCTCGGTGGCAAGTTTAATACGCTGTGCTTCGCCGCCTGATAATTCGGTGGCAGGCTGACCCAGACGTAAGTAACCAAGTCCAACTTGTAGCAATGCCTCTAATGCACGCAAAATAGGTGCTTCATCAAAAAAAAATTCGTGAGCCGCTTCAACTGTTAAGTTTAATACTTCAGCGATATTTTTATCTCGATAAGTGATTGCTAGCGTATCCTCGTCATAGCGTTGACCATGACAAACCTGACAAGGCGCATAGACGCTTGGCAGAAATAACAGCTCAACACTGACAAACCCTAAGCCTTCGCAATTTGGGCAACGGCCTTTTGTGGTGTTAAAGGAGAACCTGCCAGCATCATAGCCATGAGATTTTGCTTGCTCAGTCGCCGCAAAAATCTTACGCACATCATCAAACAAGCCAGTATAGGTTGCCAAATTGGAGCGCGGTGTACGACCAATCGCTTTTTGATTGATATTAATAAGACGGCGGACGTGTTCCATGCCAGCGATAATTTCACCGCCAGTTATTGACTCAAGCTCCTGCTCAAGTAAGTCCGCCTCACCGACAGGCGCTTCTGTAATTGTTTTTTGACCCAATGCTTCATTGATAAGCTCTACCAACGCTTGACTGACGAGACTTGATTTGCCTGAGCCCGAGACCCCTGTGACACTGGTCATGACCCCAAGCGGAAACTCAACGTCTAGTCCTGTGATATTGTTTCGCTCGATGTTAGCAAGCTTAAGCCACTCTGTCGGCTGCCTTGTACTAGATTTTGACTGAGCGTAAGACGTAGCATTGGCAAAGAGATATTGGCCAGTATGCGACTGCGTAACCTCATGAAGACCATCTACAGGTCCACTATAGATAATCTCGCCGCCATGCGTGCCTGCTTTTGGCCCGACATCGACCACCCAATCTGCGTGCCTAATGACACTCACGTCATGCTCAACGACAAACACCGAATTACCAGCGGCAATCAGCTCATCCAACGCACCTAGCAATGCTTGAGTATCAGCAGGATGCAGACCTGCTGATGGCTCATCAAGGACATATACCACCCCAAACAGCTGCGAGCGAATTTGAGTGGCTAATCTTAACCGCTGTAACTCACCAGGAGAGAGTGTCGGTGTGGTACGCTCAAGCGAGAGATAGCCTAACCCTAACCTTGTCAGCGCTTCAACACGAGAGAGAATATCACTAGCAATACGCTGGGCAACGATAACTTTTTCGCGGTTTGGTGTGTTATCGGCTACCTTGGTACGTGCGGTTACTTCTAATTTTTCCGCCATTTCAGTCAGTGTTAGCTGTGATAACTCACCGATATCAAGTCCTGCAAACTTAACCGATAGCGATTCTTTCTTTAGTTTTTTACCATGACATTCTGAGCACTTAGATATCTGCATAAATTGCGAGACACGTTTTTTGGTACGTGGGCTTTGAGTCGTGGCAAAAGAGTGCAAAATGAAGTTTTTGGCACTGGTAAAAGTACCCATATAGTTTGGCTTTTCGCCTTTTTCGATCGCATCACGCGTTTGCTCAATGTTGTATTCAGGATAGACAGGTACTGTTGGCGTATCATCTGTAAACAAAATCCAATCACGCGTCTTTTTTGGCAATGTATGCCATGGTTTATCGATATCATAGCCTAATGTAGTCAATATACGACTGAGGTTTTGACCTTGCCACGCTGGTGGCCACGCTGCAATCGCACGCTCACGGATGGTCTTGGTATTGTCTGGCACCAGCAACTCTTCAGTGACCTCAAATACGCGGCCGATACCTGAACAAGTTGGGCAAGCACCATCTGGCGTATTGGGAGAGAATGCATCGGCGTATAGAATCTCTAGATCGGCAGGATACTCCCCTGCGCGTGAGTACAGCATACGCAGACCGTTGGATATCGTCGTCACGCTACCCACGGACGAGCGCACTGAAGGCGTACCTCGCTTCTGCTGCAAGGCGACTGCTGGTGGCAATCCTTCTATAGAATCAACATCTGGCTCATCGACCTGATCGATCAAGCGTCTAGCATAAGGCGATACAGAATCAAGATAACGGCGTTGTGACTCGGCAAACAACGTACCAAATGCTAATGACGACTTCCCTGAGCCGGAGATACCGGTGAAGACCACTAGTGCATTGCGAGGCAAATCAACATCAATGTTCTTTAAGTTATGTACACGCGCGCCTCTGACCTGAATATTGTCTTGATCAGGGTTATAAAGGGCATTTCTCACTGTGTTTGTTTTACTTGTTTTTTCTTCTAATTTTTTTGAGTTCGCCATAGCGTTATTGTTCCTATCGAATCGTTGTTTATTCCTAACGGGCCTATTTTTCTTTACTTAATTAGTTGTCTTTATTTAATTAGCAGAAAGGTTAACACGTACTCATGCGTGGCCATGGCTAGGCTTACGTATCAATAGCATAGATAGACAAAACGATAACTCAAGTCACCCATTCATTAATAATAAAAAACCCGCATCAACGCGGGTTGTGTTTAGCAAAAGATGCTATTAGAAGAGTGATAACTTAGACATTAAGTCACAACCAAGCGCATCAATTGGGTGCTAATATAACCACCAAATGTCCCTACTGCGTAACCTAAAATACCTAAAAACACTCCTACTGGTGCTAGCGATGGATGAAATGCCGTAGCGACAATCGGTGCTGACGATGCACCGCCAGTATTGGCATTAGAACCAACTACCAAAAAGAAAAATGGCGCACGAATGAGTCTGGCGACAGCAAAAATAATCACGACGTGAATACTCATCCATAACAGACCGATTAGCAATAGGCGCCACTGTGAGACGATACCAGCCAGATTGATTTGCATACCAATCGCGGCGATTAATACAAAGATAAATACCGTGCCGATTTTTGATGCGCCAACATGATCTAACCTACGTATCTTAGTAAACGAAAATATAACACCTATTACCGTAATAATTACCACCATCCAAAAGAACGAGCTAGCAAAGCTATATTGAACGGCCCAACTATAAGGCGCAAAGAAATCTGCAATCTGGCCACCGACAAAGTGTGCCACTCCGACCATGGCAAAGCATAAGCCAAACATCACCATCAAGTCATTGATGGTTGCTGGGCGGGCATGATCACGCTCATAGCTCTCGACTGCTTTGACTACTTTATCAATACTACTGGTATCAGCGCGCAAAAAGCGGTCTATCTTGTCGCTATGTTTTGCCATGACCAAAATAGCTAGCAGCCACAGTGAGGCATTGGTGGTATCGACCAAAATCATCATACCAAACAGATCATCACTGACCCCAAACAGCTCCTTCATCGCTGCTTGGTTAGCCGCGCCGCCTATCCAGCTGCCCGCTACAGCAGAGAACCCACGCCATAATGTGTCATCGG